>Ga0111153_1047_pt1 | contig 57265 bp, 53 predicted proteins | sample DeeMarSeWOR28_12_FD_80255 | JGI IMG/M metagenome (GOLD analysis project Ga0111153, IMG submission 80255) | Gammaproteobacteria bacterium SG8_31 | reverse complement strand
GTTGTCGTCGTTGGCAACTATAAGTTTGCAGACAGTTTTACGAGGCACCTGCACCTCGGCATGCACCTGGAGTTTTGCGACACACGTCGAAACCTTGTCGCCCCCAGAACTCAGTATTGTAAGCGCCGTCCGGGGCGCTGTCATAAAAAGATGGTGCCGAATGGCTTCAAATCAAGGTGATATGCGCCGTGTATTTGCCCATCTGAATGCAGGCGTGGCGGCGTCTCTGATTTAATAAAAAGAATTAATTAAAATGTTTAAGTCATTGATGCTCTTACTTCTTGAGAATCCTTTCCTTCTGACGCTGCCAGTCCCTGTCCTTCTCCGTCGCCCGCTTGTCATACTTCTTCTTTCCACGGGCCAGGCCGATTTCCAGCTTGGCCTTGCCCTTCTTCCAGTACAGCGCCAGGGGCACCAGGGCGTAGCCTTTTCTCTCCACGAGGCCGATCAGGTTGTCGATCTGGCGTCGGTGCATGAGCAGTTTCCGGGTCCTCGCCGGATCCGGGCTCACATGGGTCGAGGCGGACGGCAAGGGCGAGATATGCGCGCCGAAGAGCCAGGCCTCGTTGCCCTTCAGCAGCACGTACCCCTCCTTGATCTGGGCGCGGCCCGAGCGGAGCGCCTTGACTTCCCAGCCCTCGAGAGCGAGTCCGGCCTCGTACGTTTCGTCAATGAAATAGTCGTGGCGCGCCTTCTTGTTGAGCGCGATGAGCTTCCTGCCCGCGGCTTCGGCTGACTGTCTGTCCTTGTTCTTGCTCATGTGGGCGACATCATTCCTGGCGAGGTCCGATCGGGGGGGCGCGGCGTCCATGTTGGCGTGGCTGGAACGGGTGCCGCGGTTGTCTGGCTCTGGGATTTAATCCAAAATCGCCGGCTATTGAAAGATCGGCGCGGCGACCCCCATGGCTAAAAGAACCTCTCTCCACGGGATGTGGTCGTCCAGGTTCGCTTTCATTCTCGCCGTAGCTGGCTCTGCGGTCGGCCTGGGCAACATCTGGAAATTTCCCTATATGGCGGGACAGAACGGAGGTGGCGCCTTCGTTCTCTTTTACCTTGCCTGCGTGGTTGCCATCGGCTTGCCGATCATGATCTCGGAAATCATGATCGGACGTCGCGGTCGGCGAAACCCTATCGCGACGATGCGCATCGTTGGTGAGGAAGAGGGCAGCCGCCCATCGTGGGGCTTGGTCGGCGTGATGGGCATTTTCGCCGGATTCCTGATCCTGTCGTTCTACAGTGTGATCGCCGGATGGGCGCTGGCCTATTTCGTATTCAGCCTGGGGGGCAAATTCAACGCGGCGACGCCCGAGTCGATCGGTTCGCTGTTCGGCGGGCTGCTGGGTAACTGGAAGGCGATGGCCGTCTGGCACACGATCTTCATGGCCCTCACGATCGCGATTGTTGCACGGGGCGTGGAGCGGGGACTCGAGCGCTTCGTCCGCGTGGCGATGCCTGGTCTGCTTCTGCTCCTCATCATTCTTCTGGTTTACGCCATCGTGGCAGCAGATTTCGCCCGGGGCTGGGTGTTCCTACTGCAACCGAATTTTGCGGCCCTGACGCGGCAGGCCATGCTGGAGGCCATGGGCCAGGCGTTCTTTACGCTGAGCGTAGGGATGGGCGCGATCATGGCCTATGGGGCCTACCTGCCGGAGGGGACGTCGATTCTCAGGACATCGATCTGGGTCGTGGTGGCGGACACGTCCATTGCCCTGCTGGCAGGCCTGATCATTTTTCCAATTGTGTTTGCCAACGGTCTCGATCCGGCTTCGGGGCCTGGTCTTATTTTCGAGACACTTCCACTGGCGTTCGGCGGGATGCCCGGCGGCACTATGCTGGCGCCGATTTTCTTCGGACTGCTGGTGTTCGCTGCATGGACGTCCGCCATCGGCTTGCTGGAGCCGGCAGTGGCCTGGAGCGTCGAGAGCCACGGTCGGAGCCGCCGGTCGGCCGCCATGGTCATCGGTCTGATCATCTGGGGACTCGGCTTCCTCACCATATTTTCTTTCAACCTGATGTCAGATTTTCGCTTCCTCGGCGGGACGATTTTCGACAACATCGATCACCTGGCAAGCAACGTCCTGTTACCTCTGGGGGGGCTGTTCATCACAATTTTTGCCGGATGGGTCATGTGCAAGAATTCTTCGTCGGAGGAACTGGATATTGGCACCGGTCCGGCCTACGGGATCTGGCGCTTTCTCGCGCGCTGGCTGGCGCCGGCGGCGGTGCTGGTCGTATTTCTCCACGCCACCGGTTTGCTCGACCGGCTCGGGCTGATTTGACGACATGAGGCGAGTCCGACGCCAGGCCCTCGTGCCTTATCCGGCCAGCACCATGTACGCGCTGGTAAACGATGTTGCCTCTTACCCCGAGTTTCTCCCCTGGTGCCGTTCATCGGTCGTGCACGTGGAGGAGGACGACTTTATGGAGGCAAGCCTGGAACTGGTAAAAGGCGGCTGGTCCGGGGTTTTTACGACGTCCAACCGGCTCGTGCCGGGGCAGCGTATTGAGATCGGTCTCGCCGAGGGACCATTCCGGCATCTGGAGGGGTTGTGGACTTTCAGCGGCCTGGCCGACGAGGGCAGTGAGGTATCTCTGCGCCTGGACTTCGAGTTCCGGAGCCTGGTGGCGGGGATGGTGGCTGGACCCGTATTCGAGGATATTGCCAATTCGCTGGTCGACGCCTTCGTCCACAGGGCGAAGAAGCTGTATGGCACCTGACGAATTCATCAACGTGGAGGTCGCCTATGCGACCCCAGAGAAGCAGCTCATTCTGAAGGTCGAGGTTCCGGCAGGGACCACCGCGGCCGAGGCGGTCCGTCTTTCCGGTATCGAGGAGCATTTTCCCGAGGTTTCTGCCGGCAGCAATCCTCTCGGGGTATTCGGCAAAAAAGTGAAGGCCAGTCGCGAGCTCGACGAGGGCGATCGGGTCGAAATTTATAGACCCCTGACCGCGGACCCAAAGGTGGTGCGCCGGGAGCTGGCGAAACTCGGCAAGACCATGGGCAAGGGACGCAAGGAAGACGATTAACTGGCTGCGCTGGGCGTTGTATCCGATACCTTTTCTATTCGCACTGCTTCGTCACCCTCGAAATAGACCACGAAGTGACGCCGGAATACCTCGCCGGACCTCCCGATCTTGAGATAGTAGACGTAGTCCCAGCGATCGCTGTTGAACAGGTCTTCCACCATCGGGGTGCCGAGTAGGAAACGGACCTGACTGCGAGTCATGCCGGGTTCCACCATGTCCACGTCATCCTGCTCAAGATAATTGCCCTGCTGGATGTTGATCCGATAGGGCTTGAGGCTGAAGTTGCGCAGCCGCGCGCAACCCGAGGCGCTGCTCAGCACGAATGCGAAGACGACGAGGAGGGTAACGGTGCGATTCAGCATGGCGGTCGATGTAATTGATTCTGGCCGCGGGCCCTGAAGTCCGTAATAATAACAGGAAGCATTATCACAAAACTCCCCCAACTCCCCCGGAAAGGTGCCTGTGGAAAACAAGGATCTCAGGAAAGTCGGACTCAAGGTTACCCTGCCCAGGGTCAAGATTCTCGGCATCCTCGAAACCAACCCGGATCTCCATATGACTGCCGAGGAGGTCTACCGTGCCCTGTTGGAGTCGGGGGAGGACATCGGGTTGGCCACCGTATACCGGGTTCTGACCCAGTTCGAGGCGGCGGGGCTGGTCAAGCGGCACAACTTCGAGGGCGGCAGCGCCGTGTTCGAGCTCGACGACGGCGGGCACCACGATCATATCGTGTGTGTTGAGTGCGGCAAGGTGGAAGAGTTCGTCGATGACGTGATCGAAAAGCGGCAGAAGGCCATCGCCGATCGTCTCGGGTACGAGATCACCGATCATGCGCTAATTATCTACGGTTCCTGTTCCCGTCACGATTGCCCTCATCGGGACGACGGGAACTAACCTCTCTTCTTTGACAGCCCGAGCATCTCCCGGGCATGGCGGCGGCTCGTGCCGGTGATTTCCACGCCACCGAGCATCCTCGCCAGTTCTTCCACGCGTTCTTCGTCCCCTAACGGGGTCAGCATGGTGCGGGTCCGTTTGCCGTCTGTGAGCTTGGTGACCCGGATGTGCTGGTGGCTCTGGCTCGCGACCTGGGGCAGGTGTGTGACGCAGAGGACCTGGTGTTCGTCGCCCAGTTCCCTGAGCCGTCGGCCGACGATTTCGGCGACTCCGCCGCCGACACCGGCGTCCACCTCGTCGAACACCAGGCAGGGCAGCCCGGAGGCACTCGTTGCAATGACCTGGATTGCCAGGCTGATGCGAGAAAGCTCGCCGCCGGACGCAATCTTGGCCAGCGGTCCGGGCGGCTGGCCAGGATTTGCCGAAACAAGGAACTCCACCCGGTCGACGCCGTGGGCGGCGAAGCGATCGGCGTCGGGTGAAGTGACGGAGACCTGGAAACGCCCCCCCGGCATGCCGAGTTGGTGCATGGCCGTGGTGATTTCTTCCGACATTCGCTCGGCGGATCCGCCGCGGCGCCGGCTGAGAGCCTCGGCGGCGGAACGATAACGTTTCTCGGCGTCGGTCAGCGCCTTTTCGGTGGCATCCAGGGTAAGCGCCGTGTTTTCCAGTTCGTCCAGTTCCCCGCGCAGATCCTGCAGCTTGCCATCCAAAGCTTCCGGATCGACGCCGTGCTTGCGAGAAAGGTCGCGTATGCTGGCGAGCCGATTGGCGACCTGTTCCTGCCGCCCCGAATCCAGGTCAAGATCGCTCAGATACCTTCGCAGATCGTCGGTAGCCTCTTTGGCTTGGATTTCCGCCTCCTCCAGCAGCCGGGCGGCGGCCGCCAGCGCCGGATCCACTTCGACGACGGTCTGCAGCGACTGACGCGCCCGCGCGAGCAGTTGCTGGGCCGAACCGGATTCGGCTTCGTAAACGAGTTGACAGGCCTCGTCGGCGGCCGATGCCAGTCGCTCCACATTGCTCAGCTTCAGATATTCCGCCTCGAGTTCGGCGACCTCTCCCGGTTGCAGGCCCAGGGCTTCCATTTCCGAGGCCTGATATCGCAGCAACGCCAGCCGGTCTTCCCGGTTCTCGTTAGCGGCCTGCAGGGCCGTCAGCCTGTCGCGTATCGATTCCCAGTTCCCGAAGGCTTCACGGGCAGCCGCGCACGACTCATCGTGCCCACCATAGGAATCCAGAAGCTGCCTCTGCACCGATGGCCGTGTAAGTGTCTGGTGCTCGTGTTGCCCGTGGATTTCAACCAGCATTTCTCCCAACGTCCGAAGTACGGGCAGGGTGACCGAACATCCGTTGACATAGGCCCGTGAGCGGCCCTCGCGGCTGATGACCCGGCGCACGACGCACTCGCCCTCGGCGTCCATGTCCTGCTCGACGAGCCACCGAGCGACTTCCGGCATGTCGGACAGATCGAAGGTCGCGGTGATCTCCGCCCGCTCCGCGCCGTGTCGCACGGCGGTGGCGTCGGCGCGGTCCCCCAGGACCATGCCGAGGGCGTCCACCAGGATGGACTTGCCGGCGCCGGTTTCGCCGGTCAGCACGGTCATCCCCGGGTCCAGCTCGAGCTCGACCTCGTCGATGATTGCGTAATCGCGAACCCGGATCTGGTGCAGCATGGATGTTGCTCAGTCGGTCTGCCGGGGCCCCGAGTTTCTACTGCCCCGACCCCAGTGAAGTTTGGATCGCAGGATGCGGAAATAGTCGTGATCCAGCGGATGGATAAGGATCGCCGCATGCGCGGCGCGCCGAACCTCAAGGCAGCCTTCGGGTGCCAGAGACCCCAGGAGCCGCCCGTCACACGTGACCTCGGGATGGCTGTCGGCCCGCTCGATGACCCGGATGTCGATATCCGCTTCCGCGGGGACCACCAGTGGGCGATCGCTCAGTGTATGGGGGCAGATAGGCACCATCGCGATTGCGTCCATGGTCGGATGCATTATCGGCCCGCCCCCGGAGAGCGCATAGGCGGTGGACCCGGTCGGCGTGGCAACCACCAGACCGTCCCCTGCATGGGTGTTTACGTAGCGTCCGTCGATCCAGGTCTCGAAGTCGATCATGCGCCCGGTATCGCGTTTCTGCAGGACCACGTCGTTGAGGGCGAATCCGCTTGCTTGCGTATCTACACCGGTGATGCGGGCTTCCAGCATGATCCGGCGCTCCTCCACGAACCGGCCGTCGAGAATTTCGTCGACGGATTCGAGCATGCGTTCCGTCCCCACGTCGGTGAGAAAGCCGAGCCGTCCCCGGTTGATGCCCAGCAGGGGCACGCCGGATGCGGCGACCAGCCCTGTGGCATAAAGCATGGTGCCATCACCGCCGATGGCCACCATGACGTCGGCCTTCGCACAGATTTCGTCCAGGGGGGGCGACCGGACGCCGAGTGGTTCCAGGGTGTCGGCTATCGACGGCTCCGACAATATTTCCCGATGCCGCTTCTGCAGATGGGCGGCCAGCACACGAAGCGACTCGGCCACGGTTTCGTCGTCGCGCTTGCCGGTCAGAGCGATGGTGTCAAATCTGCGTGCCATGAGCGGTTCCCTGATTGAACAGGCATTTTGGCGGACGACGATCCAAAAGGACAGGGTTGATTCTCCTTGAATTGTCCTCTTGCAGTGCCGGGCAGACGGACAGTCGTCCCTTGACACTCTTCGATCCCGCTTGCTAGCGTCCGGCAGAATATGAACCTGCTCATCTGATCACGGCGGAAATGGATAAACAGTCCTCCTACGAGGATCTTTCGGACAGGGCTCGGCACCTGCTGCGGGTTCTGATCGATCGCTATGTCCGTGACGGCCAGCCCGTGGGGTCCCGGACCCTTTCGCGGGAATCGGGCCTGAGTCTTTCTCCTGCGACCATCCGCAACGTCATGTCGGACCTGGAGGAACTCGGTTACATTGGTGCGCCGCACACCTCCGCGGGCCGCATCCCGACGACCAAGGGCTACCGGTTCTTTGTGGATACACTGGTGTCGTTCCGGTCCCCGTCGCGGGGCGAAGTCCGGGAGTTGCAGAGCCGATTGGGCGAGGGGGCCGAGTCGGAGACGCGGCTGGTCGAGTCCGCTTCCAATGTCCTGTCCCGCCTGACACATATGGCCGGGGTGGTGACCATTCCCAAGCAGGCGCTGGGATCCCTCAAGCAGATCGAGTTCCTGCCCCTCTCTGACCAACGGGTCCTCGCCATCCTGGTGGTCAACGAAACTCAGGTTCAGAACCGCATTCTTCAGGTGGACCGCCCGTATACGGCGGACGAGTTGAAAAAGGTTTCGAATTACCTCAATCAGCAGTTTGCGGGGCAGACGCTGATCCGTGTCCGGGAGAAGATCCTTTCGGAGATGCGCCAGACTCGCGAATCCATGAACCGGATGATGTCCGAGGCCATCAATATGGCGCAGGCCTTGTTTGCCGCCGCGGAACGGGAGGAGGGCGCGGGTTATTACCTGGCGGGCGAGACCAATCTGATGGATTTCGCCGAGCTGTCCGACGTCGAGAAGCTGAGGGAACTGTTCGAGGCTTTCAATCGCAAGCGCGACATTCTTCACCTTCTTGACAGAGCCATGGTCTCCGCCGATCTGCAGATTTTCATCGGCGGCGAATCCGGTTACCACATCCTCGATGACTGCAGCGTCGTTGTGTCGCCATACTCGGTGGACGAGGACGTCGTGGGCGTTCTCGGCGTTATCGGACCGACCCGAATGGCCTACGAGCGGGTCATTCCCATTGTGGATATCACGGCCCGATTGCTCGGTTCGGCCTTGAAATCCCTCGACTAGGCCCCCACATCCGCGGCTAAGCGCCCACTCGACCAGAATTCCGCTCTTCGGCCGGCCGCCGGAGGGACCCGCTCTATTGGAGACCCATGTATGGACAAGAACGAGGAAGAGATCGTCGCGGAAGCGCCCCAGGCAACGCCGGAGGATCAGGCTCCCCAGGGCGGAGAGGGGGGTGACCGGCTCGAGGACCTCCAGCAACGACTGGCGGCCGCGCAGGCGGAGCTCGAAGCAGCCAGGGAGCAACACCTGCGCGCGGTGGCCGAACTCGAGAACGTTCGGCGCCGTGCCGCCCGGGAAGTCGAGAACGCGCACAAGTACGGCGTCGAGAGGCTGGCTGCGGAACTGCTCACCGTCAAGGACACGATGGAGATGGGCCTGCAGGCGACCGCCGAGTCAGAAGCCGACTCGGCCATGGCCGAGGGCTTCAAAGCCACACTCAAGCTTCTGAATCAGTGTCTGGCGAAATTTGGCATCAGTGAAGTGGACCCGCAGGACGAGCCGTTCGATCCGGAGTTCCACGAGGCGATGGCGGCCCAACCCTCCCCGAGCCACGAGCCGGGCACGGTCCTCACGGTGGTCCAGAAAGGCTACCGCATTCATGGTCGGCTGCTCCGACCTGCGCGGGTCATCGTATCCCGCGCCGTGGAGGAATAGGACGAGGCCTTGATATGCGCGTCGTTCAACCCCATCTCACGCTTATCTTCAGAATTCAGTCATTTGTGAAACATAGTTTGGAGACCTAGACACATGGGCAAGGTAATCGGAATCGACCTCGGCACCACGAATTCGTGCGTGGCCATCATGGAGGGGAAGGCCGCCAAGGTCATAGAGAACAGCGAGGGCGATCGGACCACGCCGTCCATCGTCGCCTTCACCAAGGACGACGAAGTGCTGGTGGGTCAGCCTGCCAAGCGGCAAGCGGTCACGAATCCCCAGAATACCCTGTTCGCGGTCAAGCGCCTGATCGGCCGCCGTTACAGCGACGAGGTGGTGGCCCGGGACAAGCACATGGTGCCGTACAAGATCGTCGAGGCCGACAACGGGGATGCCTGGGTCGAGGCCCAGGGGAAGCCGATGGCGCCGCCGGAAATTTCGGCCCGGGTGCTGATGAAGATGAAGAAGACAGCCGAGGATTACCTGGGCGAAGAAGTCACCGAGGCCGTGATCACCGTGCCCGCGTACTTCAACGATTCCCAGCGGCAGGCCACCAAGGACGCCGGGAAGATCGCCGGCCTTCAGGTCAAGCGCATTATCAACGAGCCCACCGCCGCGGCTCTGGCCTACGGGCTGGACAAGCAGCGGGGTGACCGGAAGGTTGCGGTTTACGATCTGGGCGGAGGGACCTTCGACATCTCCATCATCGAGATCGCCTCCGTGGACGGCGAGCATCAATTTGAAGTGCTTGCCACCAACGGCGACACCTTTCTCGGTGGCGAGGACTTCGACCTCAGGATTATCGAATACCTGGTGAAGGAGTTCGAGAAAGAGAGCGGAATGGACATCCGCAAGGACCCGCTCGCGATGCAGCGCCTGAAGGAAGCCGCCGAAAAGGCCAAGATCGAGCTCTCGTCGGGGCAACAGACCGAGGTCAATCTGCCCTATATCACGGCGGATGCGAGTGGGCCGAAGCACCTCAACATCAAGCTGACTCGCGCGAAGCTCGAATCCCTGGTGGAGGACCTGATCAGGCGGACAATCGAACCCTGCCGAATCGCCCTCAAGGATGCCGGCCTGTCCGTCAACGAAGTGGACGACGTGATCCTGGTCGGCGGCCAGACCCGTATGCCCAAGGTGCAGGAAGCCGTGAAGGATTTCTTCGGCAAGGATCCGCGAAAGGACGTCAATCCGGACGAAGCTGTCGCCATCGGCGCCGCCGTCCAGGCGGGGGTATTGTCGGGCGACGTCAAGGATGTGCTACTGCTTGACGTGACGCCGCTGTCGCTGGGGATAGAAACTCTCGGCGGGGTCATGACGAAGCTGATCGACAAGAACACCACGATCCCGACTAAGGCTCAGCAGGTATTCTCCACGGCTGACGACAACCAGACGGCGGTGACCATCCACGTGCTCCAGGGCGAGCGCGACCGGGCCATGGACAACAAGTCGCTCGGCCGGTTCGATCTGGCAGACATTCCGCCCGCACCCCGCGGCATCCCGCAGGTTGAGGTCACCTTCGACATAGACGCCAACGGAATCCTGAATGTGTCGGCCAAGGACAAGGCGACAGGCAAGGAGCAGAATATCGTCATCAAGGCTTCCAGCGGTCTGACCGACGAAGAGATCGACCGAATGGTCAAGGACGCGGAAGCGCATGCGGCCGAGGACAAGAAGTTCCGCGAGACGGTCGAGGCCCGCAACCAGGCGGAGGCTCTGATCCACGCCACCGAGAAATCCCTCGCCGAACTCGGCGAAAAGGTTCAGGCCGAGGAGCGGGCTCGAATCGAATCCGCGATCTCGGATCTGAAGGAGGCGGTCAAGAGCGACGACAAAGGCGCTATCGATGCCAAGTCGAGAGCTCTGGGCGAAGCGTCGGCGAGCCTCGCTCAGCGGGTGTATGCCGAGCAGGCCGAGGCCAAGACGGACGAGCCGTCGGGCACCGGTGGCGAGCAGCGCGAAGACGTCGTGGACGCTGAGTTCGAAGAGGTCAAGGAAGACAAGTAGGCAATTCATGGCGCGGCGCAGGTTCCAACTTGCGCCGCGCACGTCCACCCACCCCTCCGGGATAAAAACAACGTCGGGGCTCGACACCTATGTCAAAAAGGGATTACTACGAAATCCTCGGCGTGGCCAGAAACGCGACGGAGACGGAGCTCAAGAAGGCCTACCGTCGTTTGGCGATGAAATACCATCCGGACAGGAACCCGGACGACGACCAGGCAGAAGCCCGATTCAAGGAGGCCAAGGAGGCTTACGAGATCCTCGGCGATCCCCGCAAGCGTGCCGCCTATGATCAGTTCGGTCATGCCGGCGTCGATCACACGGTCGGCGGAGGCGGCGGATTCAGTGCCGCCGACGCCTTCGGCGACATCTTCGGAGACGTTTTCGGCGATATTTTCGGCGGCGGTCGCGGCCGGGGTCGATCTCGGGTGTTCCGCGGCGCGGACCTGCGTTACGACCTGGACCTGGAACTGGAGCAGGCGGCCTTTGGCGACGAGGTCACGATTCGGGCCCCGGTAATGGCTGAGTGCCAGGAGTGCGGCGGCAGCGGTGCGGAGAAGGACACCGGTCCCGCTACCTGTGAGACATGCGGCGGCAGCGGCACGGTTCGGATGCAGCAGGGCTTCTTCTCCATCCAGCAGACCTGCCCGCGGTGCCGTGGGGCGGGTACGGTCATTGCTCACCCATGTGGAGCTTGCCACGGTGAGGGCCGCGTCCGCGAGATGAAAACCCTGTCGGTCAAGATTCCCCCAGGGGTCGATTCCGGCGACCGCATCCGGTTGGCGGGGGAGGGGGAGGCCGGTCGTAATGGCGGGCCGCCCGGCGACCTGTATGTGGAGATCAACGTTCGTCCTCACCCGATCTTCGAGCGCCGGGATTCGGACCTGGCTTGCGAGATCCCGGTCAGTTTCGCCACTCTGGTGCTGGGCGGCTCCGTGGATGTGCCAACGCTGAAGGGTGAGGTTTCGCTCAAGATTCCGGAGGAGACCCAGACTGGGCGCGTATTCAGGCTCCGCGGCAAGGGCATCAAGCCCGTCAGGGGCGGGCCTGTCGGCGACCTGATGGTCAGGGTGTCCGCCGAAACCCCGGTCAAACTGAGCAAGGCGCAGAGAGACCTGCTAGAGAAATTCGAGGCATCCCTGCAGTCCAGCACGGTCAGCCATAGCCCCCGGGAGCACTCATGGCTGGACGGCGTGAAGGCCTTTTTCGAAAAACTCGGCTCGGCGACCCGCGACTGACGCGGTGGAGGAGTAAATGCTCAATCTCGCCATCATTGGAGCCACCGGTCGGATGGGCTCGGCCGTCGCAGTTGCCGCGCTGGATGAGCCCGATCTGAAACTGTCAGGAGGCCTGGTTTCAGCGGACAGCCGGGACGCGGGAATGGATATGGCCGAACTGGTCGGCCGCCGGCCGATCGGCATTCGGCTGTCCGGAGACCCGGAGACGGCCCTGGCAAACGCCGACGTCGCCGTCGATTTCTCGCTGCCCAGCGCCACCGACGCAGTCCTGGCTGCATGCGTTGCCCGGCGCCTGCCGCTGGTTCTCGGCACCACGGGGCTGACGGAGGGGCAGAGATCCGCCCTGGATTACGCCGCCTCCCAAATCCCGGTTGTCTATGGCGCCAACATGAGTGTCGGCCTGAATTTGCTCCGCCGCCTGACCCGGATTGCAGCCTCCGTACTCGGCGAGGATTTCGATGCGGAGATCCTCGATATCCACCATCGATTCAAGCGCGATGCACCCTCCGGCTCCGCCCTGGAACTGGGCGCCGCGGTGATCGACGGACGGGGCTCGGACGGTGCTGCGGAAATCGGCAGGCGACCCGGCGATGGGCCGAGAGAGCTGGGCGCCGTCGGCTACGCATCCTTGCGGGCCGGCGATGTGGTGGGTGACCACACTGTATTGCTGGCCGGGCCCGGTGAACGCATCGAGCTGGTCCATCGGGTCACCGATCGCGCCGCTTTCGCCCTCGGCGCGCTGAGGGCGGCGCGATGGATCGCAGGTCAGAAGCCGGGGCTCTACAGCATGGACGACGTTCTCTGGAACCGCGGAGCAAGCCGATAGACACTCCCGTCGGCGCCCAGTAAAATCGTCCGGATCCCGAGGGCCGGGCTAGACAAGCGGGACGGGACCGTTCAACGGACCCGCCCGCTTTGCGCATCCGGGAAACGGCTCGGCAAATAAACAATTGGGGGGTGACGGTGAGCGCACCGGCGGTGCTTGCTCTGGAGGATGGCACGATCTTCCGGGGTGAATCAGTAGGAGCGGAGGGTAGCGCCGTCGGGGAAGTCGTTTTCAATACCTCAATGTCGGGCTATCAGGAGATCCTGACCGATCCCTCCTACTGCCGGCAGCTGGTCACGCTGACCTATCCGCACATAGGCAACACCGGCACGACGCCGGAAGACAACGAATCCGGCGGCGTCTACGCATCCGGTCTGATCATTCGCGATCTGCCGGTGCTTCACAGCAGCTGGCGGGCACGGGAAGCGCTTCCGGAATTCCTGAAGCGGGAGAACGTGGTCGCTATTGCCGGTATCGACACGCGTCGCCTGACGCGGATTATCCGCGAGAAGGGCGCCCAGGCAGGCTGCCTCCTGACCGGCAGTCACGATGCCAGCCGTGCACTCGAGGAAGCGTGCGGATTTCCAGGCCTGAAGGGCATGGACCTGGCGCAGGTGGTCAGCACGGATAAGGCCTACGCGTGGCGGGATTCTGTCTGGCGACACGCCCAGGATGCAGTCCGGTCCCGTCCGAAGCCGATGCACCGGGTCGTCGCGTACGATTTCGGCATCAAGCGCAATATTCTTCGTCTGCTGGTCAGTCATGGTTGTGACGTCACGGTCGTTCCGGCAACCACCGCGGCCAACGAGGCGCTGGCCATGGGTCCGGATGGTATTTTTCTCTCCAACGGTCCGGGCGATCCGGAGCCCTGCGACTACGCGATCGAGGCCGCCCGCTCATTTCTGACCAAGAAAATTCCGGTCTTCGGCATCTGCCTGGGTCACCAGATCCTGGGCCTGGCCGCGGGCGGCAGGACAGTCAAAATGAAATTCGGACATCATGGCGCCAATCACCCGGTCCAGGACCTTGACTCGGGACGCGTCATGATCAGCAGCCAGAATCATGGTTTCGCGGTTGACGAGCATTCGCTGCCGGACAATGTCCGTGCCACGCACCGATCCCTGTTTGACGGATCCCTGCAGGGCATCGAGTTCACTGACCGTCCGGCCTTCTCATTCCAGGGCCATCCGGAAGCGAGTCCGGGCCCCCACGACCTGTCCCCGCTGTTCCAGCGATTCATTGCCTCCATGACAGAATCTGGATGAGAAAAGATATAAAAAACAGTAAAATGGGGCGCATTATTAATGTGAAGAATTACAGCTTCTTCTTCTCAGCCGAGCGCTCACGGGACAATGCCGAAACGCACTGACATCGACAGCGTCCTGATCATAGGTGCGGGTCCGATCATTATCGGCCAGGCCTGCGAGTTCGATTATTCGGGTGCCCAGGCATGCAAGGCGCTGCGCGAGGAGGGCTACCGGGTCATCCTGGTCAATTCCAACCCGGCCACCATCATGACGGACCCGGACACGGCCGATTCGGTCTACATCGAACCCGTCGACTGGCGGGCGGTTGCCCGTGTGATCGAGCGGGAGCGGCCGGGAGCCCTGTTACCGACGATGGGTGGCCAGACGGCGTTGAACTGCGCTCTCGACCTGGTGCGGGAAGGCGTGCTGGAGAAATTCGGCGTCGAGCTTATCGGCGCATCCCGCGACGCCATTGACACTGCCGAGGATCGGGATCTGTTCCGGAGAGCCATGCAGGAGATCGGGCTGGAGGTCCCGCGTTCGGCCGTCGCTCACAACATGGAAGAGGCCTATGCCATCCAGTCTGAGGTGGGCTTTCCGACCATTATCCGACCGTCCTTCACCCTGGGCGGATCCGGTGGCGGCATCGCGTTCAACAAGGACGAGTTCGAGGCCAAAGTCGCTCACGGTCTGGATCTTTCCCCCACCACGGAGGTTCTGCTGGAAGAATCCGTGCTGGGCTGGAAGGAGTTCGAGATGGAAGTTGTCCGGGACAGCCGGGACAACTGCATCATTGTCTGTTCCATTGAAAACCTGGATCCCATGGGTGTGCACACCGGCGATTCGATCACCGTGGCGCCGTCCCAGACCCTGACCGACAAGGAGTACCAGCGTATGCGGGACGCCTCGATCGCGGTGCTGAGGCGGATCGGAGTGGACACTGGAGGGTCGAATGTCCAGTTCGCAATCAACCCGGAAGACGGCCGGATGGTCGTCATCGAGATGAATCCGCGGGTCTCCCGTTCTTCCGCCCTGGCGTCGAAGGCAACGGGGTTCCCCATCGCGAAAGTGGCGGCCAAACTCGCGGTGGGCTACACGCTGGACGAACTGCGAAATGACATCACCGGCGGCGCGACGCCGGCTTCCTTCGAGCCGACCATCGATTACGTGGTGACCAAGGTGCCGCGCTTCACCTTTGAAAAGTTCCCGGATGCCGACCCCCAGCTGACCACCCAGATGAAATCGGTTGGCGAGGTCATGGCCATCGGTCGCACCTTTCAGGAATCGCTGCAAAAGGCGCTTCGGGGCCTGGAGACCGGCGCCGATGGTCTCAACGAGCGGTTCGAAAGGGAGTTCAACGAGGCCGGGCGCGCCGAGTTGGAGCAGGAGCTTGCGGTGCCCGGCGCCAACCGGCTGTGGTACCTGGCCGACGCTTTTCGCCATGGGATGTCCCTGGAGGAAGTCCACCAGCTCAGCCGCGTTGACCCGTGGTTCCTGGCACAGATCCGCGACCTGATCGAGGAGGAGGGGCGTCTGGCAGATGAGGGTCCGTCTGCGCTGACCCCGGAGCGCCTGTACCATCTCAAGCGCAAGGGATTTTCCGACTCGCGCCTGGGCAAGCTTGCGGGCCTCGCGGAACAGGACGTTCGTCAGCGCCGGCGGGATGCCGGCATCGCGCCCGTGTTCAAACGGGTGGATACCTGCGCCGCGGAGTTTGCGACGACGACGGCCTACATGTATTCGACCTACGAGGAGGAGTGCGAGGCTGCGCCGACGGATCGCCGTAAGATCGTCATTCTCGGGGGCGGCCCCAACCGGATCGGCCAGGGCATCGAATTTGATTATTGCTGTGTCCACGCGGCACTGGCCCTGCGGGAGGCCGGTTACGAGACCATCATGGTCAACTGCAATCCGGAGACGGTCAGTACGGACTACGATACCTCTGATCGGCTTTACTTCGAGCCGCTGACGTTCGAGGACGTGATGGCCATCATCGATCTGGAGAAACCCGAGGGCGTCATTGTCCAGTACGGTGGCCAGACGCCGCTGAAGCTGGCCCGGGCTCTCGAGGCTGCCGGGGCGCCGGTGATCGGCACCTCCCCCGATTCCATCGACCTGGCGGAGGATCGGGAGCGTTTTCAGAAGCTGGTGGAGGAACTGGAGCTGCTGCAGCCGCCCAACCGCACGGCTCGAAGCACCGAGGCGGCGGTCCGCTTGGCGGAACAGGTCCAGTATCCCCTGGTGGTTCGGCCGTCCTACGTGCTCGGCGGCCGGGCCATGGAAGTGGTGTTCAACGAAGAAGAACTGCGCGCCTACATGGACGCGGCGGTCAGTGTGTCGAACGAAAGCCCTGTGCTTCTTGACCGATTCCTGGACATGGCCGTGGAAGTGGACGTGGACGCTGTCTGTGACGGCGAGAGCGTGCTCATCGGCGGTATCATGGAGCATATCGAGCAGGCCGGCGTACATTCGGGAGATTCCGGCTGCTCCCTGCCCCCGAACACGCTCGACCCGTCCATCCAGGAACAACTTCGCGACCAGGTAAGAAGATTGGCTCGGGCGCTTAACGTCATCGGGCTCATGAACACCCAGTTCGCCATTCAGAACAAACGGGTCTATCTGCTCGAAGTCAACCCGCGGGCGTCAAGAACGGTTCCGTTCGTCTCCAAGGCCACGGGACGGCCCCTGGCCAAGATCGCGGCCTTGTGCATGGCGGGAAAGACCCTGGCGGAGCAAGGTGTTTCCGGCGAGCCCAGGCCCGATTATTTCTCGGTCAAGGCCTCTGTTTTCCCCTTCGCCAAGTTCCTCGGGGCAGATCCGATTTTGGGTCCCGAGATGAAGTCGACCGGGGAGGTCATGGGGACGGGCCGTTTTTTTGGCGAAGCCTACGCCAAGGCCCAGCTGGCTGCCGGCATTGTCCTGCCGACCAGCGGTACCGCCTTCCTGAGCGTCCGGGAAAGGGACAAGCCGGAGGCGGTGATGCTGGGCAAGATCCTCGTCGATCGCGGGTTCGAGATCGTCGCCACAGAGGGCACCTGTCTCGCGTTGCAGGAGGGCGGCGTGCCCGCCCGCCGTGTGAACAAGGTCCGCGAGGGCCGGCCCCATGTCGTCGATATGATCAAGAACGACGAGATCAGTCTCATCGTGAATACCACGGAAGGCCGCCAGGCGATCCGGGAATCCCACTCCATCCGAAGGGAAGCCGTGCATCGGAAGGTGACTTACTACACCACCATCGCTGCCGCCAAGGCGACCTGCGTCGCCCTGGAATATCTTGACTCCGCCGACGTTAACCGGCTGCAGGATCTCCACGCGGAGCTGCCGTCATGAGCAAAGTGCCTCTGACAGCACGAGGCGCGGCCATGCTCCGGGACGAACTCAAGAAACTCAAATCCGTCGATCGGCCGCGGGTGATCCGCGCCATCGCTGAGGCTCGCGCCCATGGTGATCTGCGCGAGAATGCGGAGTATCACGCCGCCAAGGACCAGCAGGGATTCATCGAGGCGCGGATCCGCGAAATCGAGGGCAAACTCTCCCACGCCCAGATTATCGATGTCAGCAAGGTCGAGACCGGCGGGCGGGTGGTCTTCGGTTCCACCGTCGTGCTTCACGATCACGATTCGGACGCGGAGATCACCTATCAGATCGTCGGCGAGGACGAAGCGGACATCAAGCAGGGTCGCGTCTCGTTTACCTCTCCTGTAGCCCGCGCCCTGATCGGTCGGTGCCAGGGTGACGACGTCACCGTCAGGACGCCGACCGGGGAACGGGATTACGAGATCCTCGAGGTCCGCTACGAATGACCAGAGTCGTCGCGTGAGGGTTGGCGAGACCCTGATCCAGACCTTGTGGGTGGGTTCAGTCTGGACGGTTGGCTATCTCGTGGCGCCGGTCCTGTTCGAACACCTGGACAGCCGGGCCATGGCCGGACGAGTGGCAGGTGAGTTGTTCACCCTGGTGGCCTGGCTGAGCATCGTGTGCGGCGGCCTCTTGTTTGCCGGGGTGGTTCGGGACGGCATCCAGAACAAGGGACCGCGGCTCAGGGGAGCGTTGATCATTGCCATGACGGCCTTGCTGGGGGCTTCCGAATGGCTGGTCAGGCCCCTGATGGAGGCAGCGCGGTTGCCGGACGGCACGCCGGGAGACGGGTTCGCTATGCTGCACGGCGTGTCAGCGGTGCTTTACCTGCTGGGCAGCCTGACAGGCGTATGGCTGGTGGCGGTCGGCGTAGATCGTCAGGACCGGGGAAGACGAATAGAGGGGGTTTCCGGGTCCGGGCGATAAAGCAACGCCATGTGCCCGATCCGTTGAACCAGGTCAGCGCCCGTGGCCTCGCACAAGGACTCCACCATTGCTTCGCGATCGGAGCGCTCACCGGTCCGCACCTTGACCTTGACCAGTTCGTGGTGATCCAGAGCGCTGTTCAGCTCGGAGATCACAGCCGTTGTGACGCCCGCACTGCCGATCATCACGACCGGCTTTAGACTGTGACCGAGGCTGCGGAGATATTTTTTCTGGCCGGGGCTGAGGGACATCGAGTTGGGCCCATTGAAAAGGGGCGCGGATACTACCACGGACGGTTTCCTTAATCAGGACGACATTGGCACGAAATGGCGCGCAGGAGCAAGAGCAGCAAGCGCTGGATCAGCGAGCACGAATCCGACGAATTCGTGAGGCGTGCCCGGGAGTCGGGCTGGCGGTCCCGGGCGGTTTACAAGCTGGAGGAGATTCAGCAGAAGAACAGGATCATCCGGCCGGGCATGACTGTGGTCGACCTGGGTGCGGCCCCGGGCGCCTGGTGCCAGTACGTGATGCACGTCATGAACGGGCATGGAGAGGTGCTGGCGGTGGACCTTCTGCCCATGGATCCTGTGGCTGGCGTGACGTGCATCCAGGGGGACTTTCGTGACGAAGAAACACTCGAGAGGATCGAGACTGAACTGGGCAACCGAACCGTGGACCTTGTGTTGTCGGACATGGCCCCCAATATCAGCGGTATGGCGGCGGTCGATCAGCCCCGGTCCATGTACCTTTCAGAACTGGCGCTCGATTTCGCCAGGAACCACCTGGGTAAGGGTGGTTGCCTCGTCGTCAAGGTGTTTCAGGGCGAGGGTTTCCAGGAATTCATTGCTGCGCTCCGGCGCAGTTTCGAGAGCGTGAGAACCCGCAAGCCGGCAGCCTCCCGCTCGCGCAGTAGGGAAGTGTACGCGGTAGCACGAAACTATCGCCTGTAGTAGTGTCTAAAAGTTGAACCCCGGGCCTGTCCGGGGCTGAAAGAGGAATAGGTTTGAACGATCTTGCCAAGAACATCATCCTCTGGGTGGTTATAGCCGTCGTCCTGTTGAGCGTCTTCAACAGCTTTGGAACGGGCCCGCGCGCGGTCCAGGCGGTGCCGTATTCGAGCTTCCTCCAGGCGGTGGAGGACGGGCGCGTTTCCCGGGTGACATTCGACGGTGACAAGATCACCGGTGAGTACCGGGCCGGCGACCGATTTACCACTTTCAGCCCTGAGTCGGACAACAAGGCGCTGATCGGCGATCTCCAGGCGAATGGCGTCGAGTTCGAGGCCCGTCCTCCCGAGCGCCAGTCGTTCCTGATGCAGCTGTTCATATCGTCCTTCCCGATTCTTCTGCTGATCGGTGTGTGGATATATTTCATGCGCCAGATGCAGGGCGGAGCCGGCGGCCGGGGCGCGATGTCCTTCGGCAAGAGTCGTGCGCGATTGCTGGGTGAAGACCAGGTCAACGTGACCTTCGCTGATGTGGCGGGTGTCGAGGAGGCCAAGGAGGAAGTCGTAGAGATCGTCGACTTTCTCAAGGACCCTGCCAAGTTCCAGCGGCTCGGCGGAAAAATCCCCCGTGGGGTGCTGATGGTCGGTTCACCGGGTACCGGCAAGACCCTACTTGCACGCGCTATCGCCGGCGAGGCGAAGGTGCCCTTCTTTACCATCTCCGGCTCCGACTTTGTCGAGATGTTCGTGGGCGTCGGCGCCTCCCGGGTTCGCGACATGTTTGAGCAGGCGAAGAAGCACGCACCCTGCATCATATTCATCGACGAGATCGATGCCGTCGGTCGTCATCGCGGTGCCGGTCTGGGTGGCGGTCACGACGAACGGGAGCAGACGCTCAACCAGCTGCTGGTGGAGATGGACGGTTTCGAGGGCAATGAAGGCGTGATCGTCATCGCTGCCACTAACCGGCCCGACGTGCTCGATCCCGCCCTGCTGCGACCGGGCCGTTTCGACCGCCAGGTCGTGGTGCCGCTGCCGGACGTCCGCGGTCGCGAGCAGATCTTGCGGGTGCACATGCGCAAGGTGCCGTTGTCCGAAGACGTCAAGCCGTCGATCATCGCCCGGGGGACTCCCGGTTTTTCGGGTGCTGACCTGGCCAACCTGGTCAACGAGGCGGCGTTATTCGCGGCGCGGGCCAATCGGCGCACGGTCACCATGGAGGAATTCGAGAAGGCCAAGGACAAGATCATGATGGGAGCCGAGAGGCGCTCCATGGTCATGACCGATGACGAGCGCAAGCTCACCGCCTATCACGAGGCCGGACACGCCATTGTGGGCCTGAGCGTCCCGGAGCACGATCCGGTGTACAAGGTGTCCATTATCCCGCGCGGTCGGGCTTTGGGTATCACCATGTTCCTCCCCGAACAGGACCGGTACAGTCTCAGCAAGCGCCGCCTGCGAAGCCAGATTGCGAGCCTGTTCGGCGGGCGCATTGCCGAGGAAATGATTTTCGGCTCGGACGCGGTGACCACCGGGGCCGCCAACGACATCGAGCGGGCGACGGACATCGCTCGCAGCATGGTCACCAAGTGGGGCCTGTCGGACCGGCTCGGGCCATTAGCCTACAGCGAGGATGATGGCGAGATCTTCCTGGGCCGCTCGGTCACCAAGCACAAGCACATGTCCGACGTCACAGCCCACGCCATCGATGAGGAAATCCGTGCCCTGGTCGATACGGAGTATCAGCGCGCCGAGACCATTCTCAAGGAGAATACGGACAAGCTGCATATCATGGCTGACGCGTTGATTCGATACGAGACCATCGATGAGCGGCAGATCAAGGACATCATGGAGGGCCGGGATCCCCGTCCGCCCGCGGACTGGGACACGGACGGCACTGCCCCGGCAGAAGCGGGGCCCTCGTCCGCCACCAAGGGCAAGGATACCGATGCCCCCATAGGCGGTCCTGCCAGCCAGCACTGAAGGACGACTGCTTTCGGCCGGCAAAGCCGGCGACCCGTCTTCGGGCGCCGGCTTTGCTGTATCATGCGCGGCGTTTTCTGCCCGTGCTGTCCCGTATGAGACTCACCCTGGCCGACGAGACCCTGGATCTGAGCGCGCCGTTGACGATGGGGATCGTCAACGTCACCCCGGATTCCTTTTCCGATGGCGGATGCTTTGCCTCGCCTGCGGCAGCCGTGGCCCGGGGCTTGCAGCTGGTGGAAGAGGGGGCCGCCATCCTGGACGTGGGCGGTGAGTCGACCCGGCCGGGGGCCGGCCGGGTGCCGGCCCGGGAGGAGGTCAGCCGGGTGGTGCCCGTCATTCGCGGGCTCGCCCAGGCGACTGGGATACCTATATCGGTGGACACCAGTAAGCCAGAGGTCATGGAGGCGGCGGTGGAGGCCGGCGCGACGATGATTAATGACGTCAGGGCCCTGCGGACGGGCGGTGCCCTGAGGGCCGCGGCGACGGCCGGCGTGGCGGTGTGCCTGATGCACATGCAGGGGGAGCCCCGGACCATGCAGGCGGCCCCGGATTACGAAAACGTCGTCGAAGAGGTTTACGCATTTCTGGCGCAACGCATCGAGGCCTGCCTGGCTGCGGGCATCGAGGAGTCGAGGATTCTGGTGGACCCGGGGTTCGGATTCGGCAAGACCCTGGCGCATAATCTGATGCTGATGCGTGGGCTCGGACGCCTGCTCGATCTGGGTCGACCGGTATTGGTTGGCCTGTCCCGAAAGTCCATGATCGGGACGATCCTGGACCGACCGGTCGGTGAGCGCCTGTGGGGCAGTCTGGCGCTGGCGGTCATGGCGGTCGAGCGAGGCGCCAGCATCGTGCGGGTTCACGATGTAGCACCGACGGTGGATGTACTGAAAATGGCGGCGGCGGTGAGTCGCGCCGACGGACAATAAACGGAAGTCAGAAGAATGGGAAAATATTTCGGCACCGACGGCGTGCGAGGGCAGGTAGGGCAGTCGCCGATGACCGTGGAGTTCACGCTGCGCCTCGCCAGCGCGGCGGCGCGGGTCCTGGCACCAGAGGGGGGCACCGTCCTGATCGGCAAGGACACGCGCGTGTCCGGGTACATGTTCGAGTCGGCCCTGGAAGCGGGCTTTACTGCCGCCGGCGTCGATGTGCTGCTGGCAGGACCCCTGCCGACCCCGGGAATTGCTTACCTCTGCCGTCGCCTGGATGCGGATTTCGGCATCGTCATCAGCGCTTCTCACAACCCTTATTACGATAACGGCATCAAATTCTTCGATCACCACGGCGACAAACTTTCCGACGAGCTGGAAGCGGCAATCGAGGCGCTGCTGGAAGAGCCGCCGGTCACCCGGTCTTCTGAAGAACTCGGTCACGCCAAGCGGCTGGACAATGCACGCACGGATTACGAGTTCTTCTGTCGATCGACCGTACCGCCGGGCGCGGATTTCTCCGGATTCAAGATCGTCGTGGACTGCTCCCATGGCGCCGCCTACAAGGTGGCCCCTCGGGTGATGGCCGAGCTCGGGGCCGACGTGATTCCCATCGGATGCTCCCCGAACGGCCGAAACATCAATGCCAACTGCGGCTCGACGCGGCCTGAGCTGCTACAGGCGACGGTACGAGGCGTCGGGGCTGACGTTGGTATCGCCCTGGATGGGGATGGCGATCGGGTCGTGATGGTGGACAGCAGCGGGGAGATGGTGGACGGGGACCAGCTGATCCACATCCTGGCCGCGGCTGCTCACGAGGAAGGCCGGCTGCGGGGGCCCGTGGTCGGGACTGTGATGAGCAATCTCGGGCTGGAACTGAGCCTGACAGAAAAAGGTATCGAGTTCCGGCGGGCCGCTGTGGGCGACCGGAACGTGCTGGCTCTGCTGAAGGCCAGCGGAGGCCACATTGGCGGAGAGACCTCCGGGCACGTGATTGATCTTGCCAAGACGACCACCGGGGACGGGCTGATCGTCGCCCTGCAAGTGCTGGCCGTCATGGAAGCCAGCGGCCGCTCCCTGGGGGAACTGGCCAGCATCATGCCCCGGTTCCCGCAGACGCTGATCAACGTCCGCACGACCCGGGCATTTGATGACACAGCGGTGGGCATCGTCGAGGCGGTGAGGGCGGTTCAGGGCAGGTTCGGGAAGCGCGGCCGAATCGTGCTCCGGCCCTCGGGAACGGAACCGGTGGTCCGTGTGATGGTCGAGGGAGAGGATGAACAACAGGTGACTGCGGCTGCCGAAGAGATTGCTGCCGCGGTCCGGGCGGCTCTCTCGGAAGATTGATCTGGAGTGATCGCGTCGGTAACCTTGCGCGCGCTTCAAAGGGGGGAACATGAGAATCAAACTGGTCGCAGGCAACTGGAAGATGCACGGTTCACGGCAGCAGACCAGGACGCTGATCGAGGGCCTGGCGGCGGCGCTGGGCGAGGGGCCGAGCAGCGAAGTGGCGGTCTGCCCGCCCTTCGTGTACCTGCTGGATGCCGCGTCCGCCCTCCAGGGAACCCGGATCCGGCTCGGCGCACAGAATCTGGCGACCGAGGAAAGTGGGGCGTTCACCGGTGAGGTCGCCGGCAGCATGCTTCGTGACGTGGGCTGTCATTACGTCATCGTCGGACATTCCGAACGTCGCAGTCTGTATGGTGAGACCGACGCACTGGTGGCGGCGAAGTATGGTGCGGCCCAGCGGGACGGGCTCGTGCCGATCCTGTGCGTAGGCGAGACGCTGGAGGAGCGGGAGAGCGGCGTGACGGAGGCAGTCGTGGAACGGCAGCTCAGGGCGGTCCTGGACGATGCCGGAATCGAGTCCTTTTCCAGTTCGGTGGTGGCCTATGAGCCGGTGTGGGCGATCGGCACCGGCAGGACAGCCACGCCGGAGCAGGCACAGGAAGTTCACGCGTTTATCCGTGGGATCCTCACGGGTGATGATGATACAATTGGAAATTCGGTCAGGATCCTCTACGGCGGCAGTGTGAAACCGTCGAATGCCGGGGACCTGTTCTCTATGCCGGACGTTGACGGTGGTCTCGTCGGCGGCGCTTCGCTCGAGGCGGAGGGCTTTGCCGGGATTTGCCGCGCGGGCGGCTGAGTAGCAAAACGAACATGAATCTGACGACCATAGTTACGATTTTCCACGTCCTGCTGGCGGCCAGCCTGATAGCCATCGTGCTGTTGCAGCGGGGTAAGGGCGCCGAGGCCGGCGCGGCTTTCGGGGCGGGCGCCTCCGGGACTGTTTTCGGTTCCCGCGGATCCTCGTCTTTTCTCAGTCGCACCACCGCTGTTCTCGCGACCCTGTTTTTCGTCACCAGCCTGACGCTGGCCTACCTGTCCGGACAGCGCGAAGGGCCGGTCAGCGTCCTGGAGTCGGTTCCGGTCACCAGTGAAGATGCCGGGGATTTGCCGGAACTGCTGTTGCCGGATTCGGACGGAGACCTTCCGGCGCTGCCGGCGGAGGAGTCCGCTGATCAGCCTTCCGGGGGCAACACGGAATAACCCTACAAGCCGATGTGGTGGAATTGGTAGACACGCTGTCTTGAGGGGGCAGTGGCGAAAGCCGTGCCGGTTCGAGTCCGGCCATCGGCACCATGATAGACGGACGCCCGATCCTGTGACCGGAATACTCGGGCGTCCGGCATGACCCGGCGCTGGAGAAGTGTCCCGGTCTTGCCCATCGCGAAAGACGGGGAATGTAGATGCTGGACAACTACCTGCCGATCCTGATCTTCCTCGCCATAGCCGCCGTCATCGGCCTCGCCCTCGTCAGCCTGGGCTTCGTTTTCGGGCCGCGCCGGCCCGACTCGGAGAAACTGTCCCCCTACGAATGCGGTTTTGAGGCCTTCGAGGACTCCCGCATGAAGTTTGACGTGCGGTATTACCTTGTCGCCATCCTGTTCATCATTTTCGATCTGGAGATTGCCTTCCTTTTTCCGTGGGCGGTCTCGCTGGACAGCATCGGCGCATTTGGCCTCGTGTCCATGGGGATTTTCCTGGCCATTCTGGTGGTGGGATTCATCTACGAGTGGAAGAAGGGGGCCCTGGAATGGGATTAGCCGCGGAGAACGCGGGCCCGGCGGCGACGGCGGACAAGTCCCAGCGTTCCGGGATTCTCACCACGTCGATTGATAACCTGGTCAACTGGGCCCGGACCGGCTCAATGTGGCCAATGACGTTTGGTCTCGCCTGCTGTGCCGTGGAGATGATGCACGCCGGCGCAGCCCGTTATGACCTGGACCGGTTCGGGGTGATCTTCCGTCCCAGTCCGCGACAGTCCGATGTGATGATTGTGGCCGGCACCCTGGTGAACAAGATGGCGCCGGCGCTGCGCAAGGTGTACGACCAGATGTCGGAGCCCCGTTGGGTCATTTCCATGGGGTCCTGTGCCAATGGCGGTGGTTATTACCACTACAGTTACGCAGTCGTGCGTGGTTGCGACCGGATAGTGCCGGTGGACGTATACGTTCCCGGCTGTCCACCCACCGCGGAGGCGCTGTTGTACGGCATTATCCAGCTGCAAAAGAAAATCCGGCGAACACACACGATCGCTCGCTGAGACGCAAACCCATGGCAAGCAGACTCGAGCAGATCGAAGCCCGTGCAAGAGAGGTCCTGCAGGACGCTTTTCTGAGTTCCGTGGCCAGCAACCGGGAACTCACCATAGAGCTGTCTCCGGTAAGCTTGCCGGCGTCCTGCGCGCTTCTCAGGGACGCTGCGGGGCTGCAATTCGAGATGCTGGTAGACCTGTGCGGCGTCGATTATCTCCATTATGGTCAGGCCGAGTGGACGACCTCGAGTGCCACGGCCACCGGCTTCAGCCGAAGCGTAAACCGCGGCGATGAGGTGACCTGTCCCGACCGGCGTTTCGCCGTCGTTTACCATCTGCTCTCGGTCGACCTGAACCAGCGCTTGCGTGTCAAGGTGTTCACCGAGGCAGGGGATCCTCCGCTCATCCCCTCGGTCTCGGATGTCTGGCCATCGGCCAGCTGGTATGAGCGCGAGGCCTTCGACCTGTACGGGATTCTCTTCGACGGCCATCCGGATCTGCGTCGCATACTCACGGATTACGGCTTCATCGGTCACCCGTTTCGCAAGGACTTTCCGCTCATCGGGAACGTGGAGGTCCGTTATGACCCGGACAAGGGACGGGTGGTATATGAACCCGTCTCCATCGAGCCTCGCACGCTGGTGCCAAAGGTGATACGCAGGGACAACCGCTACGCGGAGGTGTTGCACCATCGTCCAGCCGGGGAATCGAGCGATGGCTGAAATCCAGAATTTCACGATGAACTTCGGACCGCAGCACCCGGCGGCGCACGGGGTATTGCGACTGGTCCTGGAGATGGACGGGGAAGTCATCTCCAAGGCAGATCCCCATATCGGGCTGCTGCACCGGGCCACGGAAAAGCTGGCCGAGAACAAGCCGTTCAACCAGTCCATCGGTTACATGGATCGGCTGGACTATGTCTCGATGATGTGCAACGAACATGGATATGTGCTGGCCATCGAGAAACTTCTCGGCATTGAGCCGCCGTTGAGGGCCCGCTACATCCGGGTCATGTTCGATGAGATCACCCGTATCCTCAATCATCTGATGTGGCTGGGGGCCCACGGCCTCGATATCGGCGCCATGACCATGTTCCTCTACTGTTTTCGGGAACGCGAGGACCTCATGGACTGCTACGAGGCAGTTTCCGGAACGCGGATGCACGCGACCTATTATCGGCCCGGCGGTGTCTATCGGGATCTGCCGGAGGAAATGCCCAAGTACCAGGAATCCCGCTTCCGCAGCAAGCAGGAGGTGGCCCGGCTCAACGAGATCCGGGAGGGCTCATTGCTCGATTTCATCGAGGCATTCACAGATCGGTTCCCGGCTTGCGTGGACGACTACGAGACCCTGCTCACGGACAATCGGATCTGGAAGCAAAGAACCGTGAACATTGGCGTGGTGTCACCCGAGCGCGCTCTGGCCCTCGGGTTTACCGGCCCGATGCTGCGCGGCTCGGGCGTGGCCTGGGATCTCCGCAAGAAGCAGCCCTACGAAATATACGATCGGCTGGAGTTCGACATCCCGGTCGGCGTCAGCGGAGATTGCTACGATCGTTACCTGGTTCGCGTGGAGGAACTGCGCCAGTCAAATCGTATTATCCGCCAGTGCGTGAACTGGCTGCGGGAGAACCCGGGTCCCGTGATGATCGAGGACCACAAGATTGCACCCCCCAGGCGCACCGAGATGAAGGGTGACATGGAGTCCCTGATCCACCATTTCAAGTTGTACACCGAGGGTTACTGCGTTCCCGAAGGTGAAGCCTATGCCGCCGTCGAACATCCCAAGGGCGAATTCGGCGTCTACCTGATTTCGGACGGCGCAAACAAGCCATTCCGCGTCAAGATCCGTGCGCCGGGTTTCCCGCACCTGGCGGCCATGGACGAGATGGTGCGTGGCCACATGCTGGCGGACGTGGTGGCCGTCATCGGCACCATGGACGTGGTTTTCGGGGAGATCGATCGATGAGCTTTGATCGATCCGTGGCGTCAGCGGGCCTGCCCGAGCACGTTCGGGATGAGCTGGATCAATGGGTTCGGCGTTTCCCTGCCGGCCGTCAGCGATCGGCGATTATCGCCGGGCTGAGGGCTGCCCAGCACGAGAATCACGGTTACCTGACCCGGGAGCTCATGGACGGGGTAGCGGCCTACCTGGACCTGCCAGCCATCCAGGTATACGAAGTCGCGACCTTCTATTCCATGTTCGAGACACACGAAGTGGGTCGGCACTGCGTCTCGGTCTGCACGAACGTCTCCTGCATGCTGCGGGGCGGGGACGAGCTAGTAGCCCATATCGAAAACAAACTTGGCATCCGGGTCGGCGAGAGCACACCGGATGGGCGGATTTTTCTCAAGCGCGAGGAGGAATGCCTGGCCGCATGTTGCGGCGCGCCCATGATGATGGTCGATCACGAGTATTTCGAGAATCTCACGCCGGCGCGCGTGGACGAGATCCTGGACGGGCTGGAGTAGCGCTATGCATCGCAACCTGGTCTGCTACGCCACCCTCGATCTTGATGAACCATGGACGCTGGAGAGTTACCTGCAAAGGGATGGGTACCGGGCCTGGCGCAGGATTCTCGAGGAGGGTATCCCTCCGGAGAAAGTCGTCGACGAAGTGAAGGCTTCCGGTCTCAGGGGGCGAGGTGGCGCCGGGTTCCCGACGGGGGTCAAGTGGGGATTCATGCCGCGTAATGCCCCGGGTCAGAAATACGTAGTCTGCAACTCCGACGAAAGCGAACCAGGTACCTGCCACGACAGGGACATCCTTCGTTTCAACCCTCATGCGGTCATCGAAGGCATGGCCATCGGCGGGTACGCGATGGGTGCGACCGTGGGCTACAACTACATCCGTGGTGAATTCATCGACGAGCCGGTGCCGCGTTTCGAGCACGCCGTACGCGAAGCCTACGAAGCCGGATACCTCGGCAGGAACATCCTCGGAACGGGCACGGACTTCGATCTTTACACCTTTGTCGGCGCGGGGGCCTACATCTGCGGTGAAGAAACGGCCCTGCTTGAGTCCCTCGAGGGCAAGCAGGGCAAACCCCGCTTCAAGCCGCCGTTCCCCGCCAATTACGGCCTCTACGGGAAGCCCACCACGATCAATAACACCCAGACCTTTGCGTCGGTACCTGCCATCATTCGCAACGGAGGATCGTGGTTCTCGGATCTCGGCGTCGAGGGATCGGGTGGTACCGCGATTTTTTCCGTCTCCGGCCACGTGGAGACGCCGGGCAATTATGAAGTGGGTCTGGGCATACCCTTCCGGGAACTCCTCGAGATGGCCGGCGGAGTCTGGAAGGGACGGCGGCTGAAGGCCGTGATTCCTGGCGGATCGTCCGCCCGGGTCCTGCCCGCAGACATCATCATGAACGTGAACATGGACTTCGAGGCCCTGAAGGCCGCCGGATCCATGCTCGGCTCCGGCGCCGTCATGGTCATGGACGAGACCACCTGCATGGTCAAGACACTGGAGCGAATCACGCGCTTTTACTATGCGGAATCCTGCGGTCAGTGCACGCCGTGCCGTGAAGGCACCGGCTGGATGAACCGGGTCGTGCGCAGGATCCTGGAGGGGCAGGGTCGGTCGGAGGACCTGGCCATGCTGGACGACGTTTCGAGGAAGATCGAGGGTCACACGATCTGTGCCTTCGGCGACGCCGCCGCCTGGCCCGTCCAAAGCTTCATCAAGCATTTCCGCCACGAGTTCGAATACATGATCGAGCATGCGGGACGCAGCATGGTTCGGGACAGCGGGGCGCAGGCGGCGTGACCATTATCACGGCACGGTTATGACTGACGAGACGGTCAACATAGAAATCGACGGCCGGCCGTGCACCGCCCGCCCGGGCCAGATGATCATCGAGGTCACGGACGCGCAGGACGCGTATGTCCCGCGGTTCTGTTACCACCGCAAATTGAGCATTGCAGCCAATTGCCGAATGTGCCTGGTGGAAGTAGAGAACGTGCCCAAGCCGTTGCCTGCCTGTGCGACGCCGGTCACCGAGGGCATGAAGGTCCGGACCCGTTCGCCCATGGCGATCTCGGCCCAGAAGGCCACCATGGAGTTCCTGCTGATCAATCACCCGCTGGACTGCCCCATATGCGACCAGGGTGGCGAATGCGAGCTCCAGGACCTGGCGATGGGCTACGGCAGCGACGTCTCCCGCTACAACGAAGGAAAACGGGTGGTTCGGGACAAGGATCTCGGGCCGTTGGTATCCACGGATATGACCCGGTGCATCCATTGCACTCGCTGCGTGCGTTTCGGTCAGGAGATTGCCGGTATCCAGGAACTGGGCACCGTGGGCCGGGGAGAGCAGACGGAAATCGGTACCTATATCGAGCGAAATGTCGGGCACGAGTTGTCCGGAAACATTATCGATCTGTGCCCCGTCGGTGCCCTGAACAGCAAGCCGTTCCGCTACCGGGCCCGGTCCTGGGAGATGAGTCAGCACGAAACCATCGCGCCGCACGACTGCGTCGGCTCAAATCTTTTTGCCCACGTGCGTCGGGGCCGCCTGATGCGCGTAGTGCCGAGGCCGAATGACGACGTCAACGAAACCTGGATTTCCGATCGGGATCGGTTCAGTTACGAAGGGATCTACGCGGAGGATCGCCTGCAGAGCCCCATGATCAGGGAGGGGGATGATTGGCGGGTGACCGACTGGGGTACGGCGCTGGAAGCGGCCGCCGCGGGCATCAAGGACGCGATGAAGGATCTGGGTCCCGCCCGGCTCGGGTTCCTTACCAGCCCTTCGGCGACGCTGGAAGAACACTATCTCGCGGGACGCATTGCCCGCGGACTGGGCTCCGAGAATATCGATCATCGGTTGATGCGCAGGGATTTCTCCGATCAGGACCTGGACCCGCTTTTTCCGAGTCTGGGCATGACCCTCAGGGAGATCGGTCGGGCCGACGCGGTGCTCCTGGTTGGCTGCGATGTCCGGTCGGAAGCACCGATGCTTGCCCACCGGGTGCGACAGGCTGCGTTATCCGGCGGTCGGGTCGGCACGCTGGGTGTCGGTCCGTCCGACCTGACGTTCCCGGTGGCGGCGGAGTCAGTCCATCCGGACGGCGATTTTGCCACCGGACTGGCGGCAGTGGCGGCCTCCCTGACCCCGAAGGTGGAGTTACCGGAAGCGATTGCACGGCTGATCCGGGAAGCGCCGGCAGGCGCTCAGCACAGAGCGCTGGCGGAGATGCTTCGCGACGGCGCGCGGGGACTGATTCTGCTGGGCGCCCAGGCCCAGGCTCATCCGGCGTTCGGTGTGATCCGCGCTCTGGCAGCCCTGATCACCCAGGCCACCCGGGCGACGCTGGGATACGTGAGCCCTGGCGCCAACTCGGCCGGCGGTGCGCTGGCCGGTGCCCTGCCGCATCGGGGCGTCGGCGGCGTTACGCGAAAGAAGCCGGGCATCCACGCCGCAGCCATGTTCGAACAACCCCTGTCTGCCTATCTGCTGCACGGCTTCGAGCCCGAGTGGGATTGTGCCGCCGGGGAAAAAGCGCTGGAAACGCTGCGACAAGCGCAGTTCGTAACGATGCTGACGCCCTACGTTACGGATGAAATGGTTTCCTACGCCCATGTCTTGTTGCCGACCGGCACCTTCGCCGAGACCGGTGGCACATTCATCAACGGGGAAGGGCGTTGGCAGAGTTTCGGCGGTGTCGCGCAGCCATTCGCCGAAGCCCGGCCCGCATGGAAGGTCATGCGGGTGCTTGGCAATCTGCTGGACGTCGACGGCATGGATTATTCCGATGTCGATCAGGTACGCCGGGAACTCGAGTCTCAGACCGGGCACCTGGTCCCGGATAATACCTTTACACTACCAACCGACCTTCTTCATCGGGCCGACGGCCGGGGCGAGGCCTTCGACCATCAGACGCTCTACGCCTGCGATCCCGTTGTGCGGCGGGCATCGGCGCTGCAGGCGACCGAGCAGGGCCGGCGCGGGTGGCGGAGGACGATACAGTGATCGAGCGTCTCGACGCATTGTGGACGAGCCTGCCGGCGTCGCTGCAATCGACGATCGTGATCACGCTGCAAATCGTTGCGATCCTGGTTCCCCTGATTCTCACTGTGGCTTATCTCACTTACGCCGAGCGCAAGGTGATCGGGTATATCCAGAATCGAATCGGGCCCAATCGCGTTGGCTACAAGGGCCTGTTGCAACCCTTCGCGGACGTGCTCAAGCTCCTGGTCAAGGAAATCGTGGTTCCGGCGAAAGCCAGCAAGTTCCTTTTCGTTACCGCCCCCATATTGTCGATCGTGCCGGCACTGGCCACCTGGGCTGTCATCCCGGTCAGCCCGGAGTTCGTGCTGGCCAATATCAATGCGGGGGTGCTGTACGTTCTCGCACTGACTTCCCTGGGTGTTTACGGAGTGATCCTGGCCGGCTGGGCATCGAACTCGAAATACGCACTGCTCGGTGCCATGCGATCGGCGGCCCAGATCGTGGCGTACGAGATTGCCATGGGCTTTGCCCTGGTCGGCGTACTGATGGCCGGCGGCAGCCTCAACCTGGGTGAGATCATCGAAGCGCAGCGGGGCAGCATTCTCCACTGGTTTTGGCTGCCGCTTCTGCCCCTGTTCCTGATCTACTTTATTTCTGGCGTCGCCGAGACCAACCGGGCACCGTTCGATGTCGCCGAAGGCGAGTCGGAGATCGTCGCCGGGTTCCACGTCGAATACTCGGGGATGGCTTTTGCCGTTTTCTTCCTGGCGGAATACGCCAACATGATTCTGATCGCCGCATTGACGGCGACCTTTTTCTTCGGTGGCTGGCTGTCGCCGTTCGAGTCCATCCCCTTTCTGGGCGGCACCTTCCTGGGCGAGAGTAGCTTCTTCTGGTTCGCCATCAAGCTGTCGTTCTTCCTGTTCTGTTTTCTTTGGTTCCGGGCCACCTTTCCCCGATATCGTTATGACCAGATCATGCGTCTCGGCTGGAAGGTATTCATCCCCATCACCATCGTCTGGCTGATGGTAGAGGGCGTTTTCGTTCTGTTGGGCGTGGGCCCCTGGTTCGACTGAGGAAATCAATGGACGCGCTGCGGGGACTCTTCAAGACCTTCTTCCTGACCGAACTGATTGGCGGTCTGCGGCTGACCCTGCGCAATCTTTTCGTCAAGAAGGTCACCGTCATGTACCCGGAGGAGAAGACGCCACAGTCGCCCCGGTTCCGCGGATTGCACGCCCTTAGACGTTATCCCAACGGCGAGGAGCGCTGCATCGCCTGCAAGCTGTGTGAGGCAGTCTGCCCGGCCCTGGCCATCACCATCGACAGCGATGTGGCTGCGGACGGGACTCGCCGTACCACGCGTTACGACATCGATCTGTTCAAGTGCATCTACTGCGGCTTCTGCGAGGAGGCCTGCCCGGTGGACGCGATCGTCGAGACGCGCATCCACGAGTACCACATGGAAAACCGCGGCGAGAACCTCATGACCAAGGAAAAGCTTCTGGCGGTGGGGGACAAGTACGAAAAAATGATCGCGGCGGACAAGGCCGCCGACGCGACTTATCGGTAGTCCCGGACGCGAGGCACCCGTGATCGAATCTACGATATTTTATGTTTTCGGGGGGCTGCTTCTGGCCGCAGCCGTAGGCGTCATCACTTCGCGCAACCCGGTTCACTCGGTCCTGTTCCTCGTGCTGGCGTTCGTCACCAGTGCGTTTCTCTGGATGCTGCTCGAGGCCGAGTTCCTGGCGATCGTTCTGGTCCTGGTGTACGTGGGCGCCGTGATGGTGTTGTTCCTGTTCGTCGTGATGATGCTCGACGTCAAAGTGGAACAGGTCCGGGCCGGCTTCACCCGCTACGCTCCGCTTGGGATCGGCGTCGTTCTGCTGATCGTGGCGCAGCTCGGCTACGTCGTCTGGGTGCGCACCCAGGACATGGGCTTCCTGAGCGCGCCCGGGCGGGCCCCGGCGAATTACAGCAACACGGAAGAGCTGGGCCGGCTTCTCTATACGGATTACGTCTATCCCTTCGAGCTGGCGGCGGTCATTCTGCTGGTGGCGATCGTGGCGGCGATTTCCCTGACCATGCGTCGTCGGCCCGGGCTCAAGGTGCAGAACGTGGCCAAGCAGGTCCGCGTGCGCCGGGAGGATCGCGTCCGCCTGGTGAGGATGGATGCGGAGAAGGGCGAATGATCGGTGTTGCCCATTACCTGACCCTGTCCGGTCTGCTGTTCGCCTTGTCGGTGGCAGGCATCTTCCTCAATCGGCGGAACGTCATTCTGTTGCTCATGTGTATCGAGCTGATGCTTCTGGCGGTCAACTTCAATTTCATCACTTTGTCCCGTTTTCTTGGTGACACGGCCGGCCAGGTATTCGTGTTTTTTATCCTGACAGTCGCCGCGGCCGAGTCGGCGATCGGGCTGGCCATCCTGGTGGTGCTTTTCCGGAGCCGGCGAAGCATCAATGTGCAGGAACTCGATTCCATGAAGGGCTGACACGTGGAACAGGCGCTGATCACAATCGTGCTCGCTCCCCTGGTCGCCGCCGCCGCGGCCGGCCTCTTCGGCCGTCACATCGGTCGGGCCGGTGCCCATTGGGTGACGATCCTGGGCGTCGCCCTGTCGTTCGTGTTGTCGGCGTGGGTTCTTGAGGGATTACTCAGCGGACGGCTGCAGCCATTCGACGGCGCTGTGTATACCTGGGGTGTCAGCGATGGCCTGCGCATGGAGATCGGGTTCCTGATCGACCGGTTGTCGGCATTGATGATGACCGTGGTCACTTTCGTTTCGCTGATGGTTCACATCTACACCGTCGGCTACATGCACGAGGACCCGGGCTACCAGCGTTTTTTCTCGTACATCTCCCTGTTTACATTCGCGATGCTCATGCTGGTGATGGCCAACAATTTCCTCCAGCTGTTTTTCGGCTGGGAGGCTGTCGGCCTGGTGTCCTACCTGCTGATCGGGTTCTGGTTCAAACGGCCCAGTGCCATCCACGCCAACCTGAAGGCTTTCGTGGTCAACAGGGTGGGAGACTTCGGATTTCTGCTGGGTATCGCCGCCGTGCTGTTTCTGACAGGGTCCCTGGATTACGGGGAGGTGTTCGCCGCCGCGCCGGCGGCGTCCGGCAACGTCATTGAGATCGTGCCCGGCAGGCCCTGGGACGCCCTGACCGTTGCCTGCCTTCTGCTTTTCGTCGGTGCCATGGGCAAATCGGCCCAGGTTCCCCTGCACGTGTGGCTGCCCGATTCCATGGAGGGCCCGACCCCCATTTCAGCACTGATTCACGCGGCCACCATGGTCACGGCCGGCATCTTCATGGTCGCCCGGATGTCGCCTTTGTTCGAGCTGTCTACGACAGCCCTGAGCGTGGTCCTGGTCATTGGCGCCACCACCGCCTTCTTCATGGGCCTGCTGGGACTGGTGCAGAACGACATCAAGCGGGTGGTGGCGTACTCCACGCTGTCACAGCTGGGATATATGACGGTCGCCCTGGGTGTCTCGGCCTACGCCGCCGGCATCTTCCATCTGGGCACCCATGCGTTTTTCAAGGCGCTCCTCTTCCTGGCGGCGGGATCGGTGATCATCGCCATGCATCACGAGCAGGACATGCGCAAGATGGGTGGTCTGCGCCGCTATATGCCGATCACCTACTGGACGGCGCTGATCGGTTCGCTGGCACTGATCGGATTTCCCGGGTTTTCCGGTTTCTTTTCCAAGGACGCCATCATCGAGTCCGTTCACGCGTCCGCCATTCCCGGTGCCGGGTACGCGTACTGGTGTGTTCTTCTCGGTGTATTCGTGACAGCGCTCTACAGCTTCAGGATGTTTTTCCTGGTGTTCCATGGCGAGGAACGCATGGATGCGCACACCCGCAGTCACCTGAAGGAGAGCCCATGGGTCGTCACCCTGCCGCTGATTCTGCTGGCGATCCCGTCGATAGGGGCCGGCTGGATGACGGAAGAGTTGCTTCTCTTCGGTGGCTATTTCGGGGCTGCGATTCAGGTGGCGCCCGAGAGGGACGTGCTGGCCGTGATCGGAGAGCACGGTACGGGGGCGACATCATTCCTGGCCCATGGACTGACCGGGGCGCCGTTCCTTCTCGCCATGGCGGGTCTTGCGACGGCCTGGCTTCTTTACCTGCGACGTCCGGACCTGTTGCCCGGCGTGACCGAGAGGTTCCGGTCACTGAACCGTGTGCTGGTCAACAAGTACTACTTCGACGATCTGAACGAGAAGGTCATCGCCGTGGGCGCCCGGGGTCTCGGCAGGGGACTCTGGCGGGTGGGTGACGAGATCCTGATTGACGGCCTGCTGGTGAACGGCTCGGCACGGGCGGTGGGCTGGCTGGCCGGCGTCGTGCGCCGGGTTCAGTCGGGGTACCTGTATCACTATGCCTTCGCCATGATCATCGGTCTGGCGGTCATGCTGGGCTGGCTTCTGATCCGGGGCTGAGACAACAAGGAAAATAACAGGGCATGGATTTTCCGGTACTCAGTACTCAGATCTGGATTCCGATTTTCGGCGGCCTCGTCGTGCTCGCCGCTGGTGACAATCGGGTTTCACTGGTCCGCTGGCTTGCGCTCGTCGTGTCACTGGTGACATTTCTTGCCGGCCTGCCGCTGTTCGCAAATTTCGACCGCGGCACGGCCGCGATGCAGTTCGTCGAGCGCTACCCCTGGATCGACAGGTTCAACGTGGAGTACTACCTGGGCGTGGACGGCATCTCCATGCCGCTGATCCTGCTGACGACTTTCGTGACCGTGCTGGTCATCATCGGCGCCTGGGAAGTCATCAAGAAACGCCCGGCCCAGTACTTCGCCGCCTTCCTCATCATGGAGGGCCTGATGAACGGCGTGTTCGCCTCGCTCGACGCGATGTTGTTCTATGTGTTCTGGGAGGCAATGCTCATCCCCATGTTCATCATCATCGGGGTGTGGGGTGGGCCGCGACGTATCTACGCGACATTGAAATTTTTTCTGTACACCTTCCTGGGCTCGGTCCTGATGCTGGTCGCCCTGATCTATCTGTACGTGGTCTCGGGAAGTTACGCGATCCAGGATTTTCAAGGCTTCCCACTCGGCATGCGGGAACAGGTGCTGATATTCGTTGCCTTCCTGACGGCCTTTGCCGTGAAGGTGCCCATGTGGCCGGTTCACACCTGGTTGCCCGACGCCCACGTGGAAGCGCCCACCGGCGGATCCGTCATCCTGGCGGCCATCATGCTCAAAATGGGCGGTTACGGATTCGTCCGCTTTAGTCTGCCGATCACACCAGACGCCAGCATGTCGCTGGACTGGCTGGTGCTCACCCTGTCGCTGGTCGCCGTGGTCTACATCGGATTTGTCGCGCTGGTCCAGACCGACATGAAGAAGCTGATCGCCTATTCGTCAATTGCTCACATGGGATTCGTGACCCTCGGATTTTTCCTCGGGTTTTCCATACTGCGGCGAACCGGCACCATGGAGGGGGCGGCCATGGGGCTGGAGGGCGGGATGATTCAGATGCTGTCCCACGGCCTGGTCTCGGGTGCATTGTTTTTCTGTGTCGGTGTCCTTTACGACCGTCTGCACAGCCGCGAGATCGGTGCCTACGGCGGTGTCGCCAATACCATGCCGCGCTTCGCCGCTCTCATGGTGTTGTTCGCCATGGCCAACGCGGGTCTCCCCGGGACCTCCGGCTTCGTGGGCGAGTTTCTGGTGATTCTGGCCAGTTTCCGGGCCAATCCGTGGTTCGCCTTCCTGGCGGCCACGACCCTGGTGCTCGGGGCGGCCTACACCCTGTGGATGGTCAAGCGGGTGTTATACGGGGAGATTGCCAACGACGGCGTAGCGAGCCTGCAGGATATTGGCGTCCGGGAGGGTCTGGTGCTGGGCGTGCTGGCCATCGCCGTCCTGGCGCTCGGAGTCTGGCCGGCGCCACTGCTGGAAGTGATGGGCCCGACGATTGAACACCTGGTCGAACTGATGATGCGGTCCAAGTTATGAACACGATTACCACGGGCGCCCCCGTGCCTGACATGACACCGGCGGCGGCAGAAATCGTGGTGCTGGTCATGGCCTGCGCGATCCTGGTGGCCGATCTGTTCATCCCGCAGCGGCGGCGGGAGATCACCTACGGTCTTTGCCTGCTCACCCTGGTGCTCGCGGCACTGGCGACGGCGTTCTACGTGCCCCGGGGTACGGTGATCGCCTTCTCGGGTACTTTCGTGTCTGACCCGCTGGCCCGTGTTCTGAAACTGTTCGTTTATGCGGTCGTGGCGGCCGTTTTCCTGTTTTCGAAGGATTACCTGAAGGACCGGGATCTGTTCCGGGGCGAGTACTACCTGCTGGGCCTGTTCGCGACCCTCGGCATTATGGTCATGATTTCGGCTCACAGCATGCTGAGCCTTTATCTGGGCCTCGAACTGATGTCCCTGTCCCTGTATGCCATGGTGGCGTTCTCACGGGACGACCCGGTGGCGGCGGAATCGGCGATGAAGTACTTCGTGCTGGGCGCCATCGCCTCAGGCTGCTTCCTGTTCGGCACCTCCATACTCTACGGCGTAACGGGAACGCTGGATATCGGCCAGATTGCCAGGGCCGCCGCGACGCTGGACGGCCTCAACGTGCACCTGCTCTTCGCATTGTCCTTCATTCTTGTGGGCGTCGCATTCAAGTTCGGTGCAGTGCCGTTCCACATGTGGATACCGGACGTGTACCAGGGCGCGCCGACCTCGGTGACGCTGTTCATCGGTTCCGCCGCCAAGGTCGCCTCGTTCGCAATGCTGGTACGCGTTCTCGTAGAAGGCCTTGGGCACCTGCACGAGAGCTGGAGCGGCATGTTGGCCGTCATGGCGGTGCTGTCGCTGGGTATCGGCAACGTCGTGGCCATCGCGCAGACCAACCTGAAGCGCATGCTCGCCTACTCGACCATCTCCCATGTGGGTTTCATCCTGATGGGCGTGCTTGCCGGCACTCGCGAGGGCGTGGAGTCGGCCATGTATTACACCCTGGCCTACGTGATCATGGCGGTGGCCGGGTTCGGCATGATCCTGCTGCTCAGCCGGCGCGGCTTCGAGGCTGACGAACTCGAGGATTTCCGGGGCCTGAACGCTCGCAGCCGTTGGTTCGCCGGGATTATGCTCATCGTCATGTTCAGCATGGCCGGGGTTCCGCCGTTCCTGGGGTTCTGGGCCAAGCTTGAGGTGCTTGGGGCGGTGGTGGATGCCGGTCTGACCTGGCTGGCGATTGTCGGCGTGATTTTTTCGGTAATCGGTGCGTTTTACTACCTCCGGATCGTCAAACTGATGTACTTCGACGATCCCGACACGGCGACGGTCATGGCCGCCGGCGTCGATCTGAAGCTCGTTCTGAGCATCAACGGGGCACTCATCGTTTGGTTGGGAATATTCCCGCAGTCACTTATATCCATTTGTAATCAAGTAATTACAGCTTTTCCCTGAGATAGTTTCCAGCGAGTGCGGGGTGGAGCAGTCTGGCAGCTCGTCGGGCTCATAACCCGAAGGTCGCAGGTTCAAATCCTGCCCCCGCTACCAAGCTTTTCTAGAGAAAGCCCCGCTGGGGCTTTTTCTATATCTGGAACCGGGTAAAGCCGTTCCAGCGGGGCCGGGCAGCTTCCTGTGGGGAGCCGTACCCGGACTCCAGGGAAGAGTGGGCCTCATGGCCCACTTTTCGTTTAGACGAATTGATATGAACGCCGCTGAACTGACCAAACTGTTGGAACCCGAGGTCAACACCCTGGGCTACGAACTGGTGGACCTTGAGGCCCGTCTGGGAGGGCGGAACGGTTTGATCCGGCTGTTCATCGACAGCGACGAGGGCATCACGCTGGATGACTGCGAGCGCGTGAGCCACCAGATCAGCGCGCTGCTGGACGTAGAGGATCCGATACCGGGCCGCTATGTTCTGGAGGTCTCGTCGCCGGGCGTGAATCGCCGTCTCAGGAGGCCGGAGGACTTTCGGCGTTTCCTCGGCGAGCGAGTCAAGGTGGAACTTGGCGCCCCTCAGGCAGGCGGCAGGCGACGATTCACCGGTCGGCTGGAGGCGGTCGAGACGGAAAAATTTGCTGTTGAGGTGGACGGTCAGGTCCATCACATCAGATTTGACGAGGTAGAGATGGCGCGATTGGCGCCGGAGATCAAGGTCTAACGGATTGAGTGTGACCATGAACAAGGAAATCCTGATGGTTGTCGACGCCGTTTCCAATGAGAAAGGCGTGGACAAGGAAATCATTTTCGAAGCTATCGAAGCAGCTTTGGCGTCCGCTACGCGTAAGCGTCATGGGGACAACATCGACGTGCGGGTGGCGATCGACCGGCACACCGGCGATTACGACACTTTCCGTCGCTGGAAGGTGTTTGCCGACGACTCCACTGAGCTCGAGGAGCCAGACAGGGAGTTGCGCCTGGAGGATGCCCGGGACATCAATCCCGAGGCGGAACCGGATGATTATGTCGAGGAACCGATGGAATCCATCGCCTTCGGCAGGATTGCCGCCCAGACCGCCAAGCAGGTCATCGTTCAGAAGGTCCGGGAAGCCGAGCGGGCGCAGGTCGTTGAGGAATTCCAGGAGCGTGTCGGGGAGATGGTGAGCGGCCTGGTCAAACGGGTCGATCGGAACGGCGTCTACGTGGATCTCGGTGGCAACGCTGAGGCATTCGTGCCTCGCGAGGACATGATTCCGCGGGAGCCCGTGCGTCCCCAGGACAGGATTAAGGGCCTGCTCCGCGAAGTGCGTTCCGAGCAGCGTGGACCCCAGCTGTTCTTGACCCGTACCTCTCCCCAGTTTCTGATTGAGCTTTTCAAGATCGAGGTTCCCGAGGTCGGCCAGGGCCTGATCCAGATTCTCGGCGCCGCCAGGGATCCCGGGCTGAGGGCAAAGATCGCGGTTCGCAGTCTCGATCAGCGTATCGATCCAGTGGGTGCCTGTGTCGGTATGCGCGGCTCCAGGGTCCAGGCCGTGTCCAACGAGTTGGCCGGAGAACGGGTCGATATCATCCTGTGGGACGACAACCCGGCCCAATTTGTGATCAACGCCATGTCACCCGCTGAGGTGGTCTCCATCGTCGTGGACGAGGAGGACCACAGCATGGATGTGGCCGTCGAGGAGGAAAAACTCTCCCAGGCCATCGGGCGGGGTGGCCAGAACGTTCGCCTTGCCAGCGAGCTCAGCGGCTGGGAACTCAACGTTATGACTGCCGAGGACGCCGAGGAGAAGAGCGAGCGGGAAGCCCGCGAACTCGGCGAGAGCTTCATGAAGCAGCTCGACGTGGACGAAGAGATCGCCCTGATCCTTGTTCAGGAAGGCTTTTCGAGTATCGAAGAGATCGCCTATGTTCCCGAGTCGGAACTGGTAGAAATCGAGGAGTTCGACGAGAACATTGTTACCGAGCTGCGTAACCGTGCACGGGACGTGTTGATTACACAGGCGATCGTCAAGGAAGAGAAGATCGACGAGGCAGAGCCTGCAGAGGATCTGCTGAGTCTGGAGGGGATGACCAAGGAACTGGCCTACATTCTAGCCAGCAAGGGCGTGGTGACACGCGAGGATCTGGCGGAGCAGTCGGTGGACGATCTCGAAGAGATCGAGAGCCTGGAGCCGGAGAAGGCTGCCGAGCTGATCATGGCTGCGCGGGCTCACTGGTTCGAGGAAGCCGAACAGGCAGAGAGCGCCTGAGACCGAGGACGAGAGATTTATGAGTGACGTTACCGTTGCACAGTTCGCAGAGGTACTGAAAGTGCCCGTCGACCGACTGCTCACGCAGTTGGAAGAGGCCGGTATTTCCGTGGGTGGCCCGGACGACAGAATCAGCGACGAGGCCAAACTGGAACTGTTGACCTTCTTGCAGCGCAGCCACGGTCGCAAGGCGGATAATGCCGCTCCCCGCAAGATCACGCTCAAGCGCAAAACGCAGAGTGAACTCCGACAGGCGGCCGGCCAGGGCCGCAGCCGCATGGTGAATGTGGAAGTTCGGCGCAAGCGGACCTACGTCAAGCGTGACGTCCTGGAGGAGCAGGCGCGCCAGCAGCAGGAAGAACTGGATCAGCAACGCCGTGCCGAAGAAGAGGCCAGGCTGGCGGAAGAGCGGCGTGTCCAGGAGGAAGCCGACAAGCGCAAGGCCGAGGAAGACGCGCGCCGCAAGGAACTGGAGTTCGAGGAACAGCGCAAGGCCGAGGAAGAAGCGAGGCTGAAGGCCGAGGAAGAGGCCCGTCGGCTGGCCGAAGCGGAAGCGCAGCGTCAGCAGGAAGAGCAGGCGCGCCGGTCGGCGACGGCTCGGCAGAGGGCCGAGACCCCGCGGGAGAAGGAATCCGTACCGGACCGCAAGCAGAAGGACGCCGGCGCCACGACCCGGTACGGCCGCAAGGAGCTGCACGTAGCGGGTGCCAAGAGCGGTCGCCGACGCAAGCGTACCCCCCAGCGCCGGGCCGTGTCGGTTTCCGTTGAATCCCGCCACGGATTCGAGCGTCCGACGGCACCGGTGGTCCGCGAGGTCGATATTCCCGAGACCATCACGGTGGCGGAACTCGCCCAGCGCATGGCAGTAAAAGCCGGGGAGGTCATCAAGGCCATGATGAGCATGGGCGTGATGGCCACCATCAATCAGGTCATCGACCAGGACACCGCCCAGATCGTCGTAGAGGAAATGGGCCACAAGCCCAAGCTCCTCAAGGAAAACGAGATCGAGAATGTCGTCGTCGATGCGGTCAGGCCCGAGGGGAAGGCCGTTCCCCGCGCTCCGGTCGTGACCATCATGGGACACGTGGATCACGGCAAAACCTCCCTGCTGGATTTTATCCGGCGCAGTCACGTGGCCGAGGGCGAAGCCGGCGGCATCACACAGCATATCGGTGCCTACGTGGTCGAGATCGACAAGGGCAAGATCACTTTCCTCGATACCCCCGGACATGCAGCGTTTACCGCGATGCGGGCCCGTGGGGCCCAGGTTACTGACCTGGTTATCCTGGTGGTGGCTGCCGACGATGGCGTTATGCCGCAGACCGTGGAGGCCGTCCAGCACGCCCGGGCTGCAGGCGTCCCGATCGTGGTGGCAGTCAACAAGATCGACCGCCCGGATGCGGACCCTGATCGGGTCAAGAATGAACTGTCCCAGCACGAGGTGATCCCCGAGGAATGGGGCGGCGACACCATGTTTGTCAACGTGTCTGCCAAAACCGGCGATGGCGTTGACAAACTTCTGGAGGCCGTGCTGCTCCAGGCCGAAGTGCTTGAACTGGAGGCCGTGCCGGAAGGGCCGGCCAGCGGTGTCGTGATCGAGTCGAGCCTCGAACGGGGTCGGGGTGCTGTAGCCACTGTCCTCGTGAAACAGGGCCTGCTCTGTAATGGCGATCCGATCCTGGCGGGACAGGAGTCCGGGCGGGTACGCGCCATGTTTGACGAGAACGGCCAGCCGGTGGAGCAGGCCGGGCCGTCGACGCCGGTGCAGATGCTGGGTCTCTCGGGAACGCCCAACGCGGGCGATGACTTTGTCGTTCTGACCGACGAGCGCAAGGCCCGCGAGGTCGCGGAGCATCGGCAGGACAAGAGCCGCGACGTCAAGCTTGCCCGTCAGCAAGCCGCGCGCCTGGAAGATGTATTTACCCGAATGGGCGAGGGCGCCGCCGACAGCGTGCAGCTGTTGATCAAGGCCGATGTGCAGGGCAGCGCTGAAGCCCTGCGCGATGCCTTGACCAGCCTGTCGGGAGACGATGTGACCGTGAAGGTGATCGGCAGCAATGTGGGCGGCATTACCGAGTCCGACGTCAATCTTGCCGCAGCCTCTGATGCAATCGTTATTGGCTTCAACGTCCGCGCCGACGCGGCGGCCCGGCAGGCGGTCAAGGATACCGGCGTAGATGTGCGTTACTACAGCATCATCTATGAGGCCATAGACGACGTGAAGGCGGCCATCTCCGGCATGCTTTCGCCGGAGATCCGGGAGCAGATTGTCGGGCTCGCGGAAGTTCGCGACGTCTTCCGCTCGCCCAAATTCGGGCAGGTGGCCGGCTGTATGGTCGTGGACGGTTATGTGCGGAGAAACAACCCGATCCGGGTGCTGCGCGACAACGTGGTGATTTTCGAAGGCGAACTCGAGTCCTTGCGGCGTTTCAAGGATGACGTCAACGAGGTACGGGCGGGCACCGAGTGCGGCATCGGCGTCAAGAACTACAACGACGTTAAGGCCGGCGACCAGATCGAATGCTACGAACGAATAGAGGTCGCCCGTACACTGTAAGCGGCGTGCGGCCGGCTCCTCGCGCCACCGAGGGTCACCGATGAGCAAAGAGTTCTCCCGAAACCGACGCATCGCCGAGCAGATGCGGCGAAACCTCAGCGAAATCGTTCGCCGTGAACTCAAGGATCCTCGGCTTCAGTTCCTGACGATCACCCGCGTCGATCTGTCCGGAGATTTGTCGCACGCCAAGGTGTTTTTCAGTTTGCTGCAACCGGATGCGGATCCGGGGCCGGCTGCCGCCGCACTGGACAGGGCCGCGGGCTTTGTCCGTTCTCAGCTGGGCCGCAGCATGCATATCAGGCAGATCCCCGAGCTTCATTTCATCCACGACACGAGCCTTGCCGAGGGCGCGAGAATCACGTCTCTCGTGGAAGAGGCGGTGGAGCAGGACCGGCGCCGCCACACGGACGATGAGTGAAGGCAGGCAGGGCCCTGCCGAAACCGGTCCCGGCGGGGTCGACCTCCGTGAACGCTCTCGGCGGCGGGACGTGAGCGGTATTCTGGTGCTCGACAAGCCCGTTGGCATGACGTCCAACGCGGCCCTGCAAAGGGTGCGGCGTCTTTACCGGGCGCGCAAGGCCGGCCACACGGGAAGCCTGGATCCACTGGCAAGCGGCGTTCTCCCGATCTGCCTTGGAGAGGCCACCAAGATCAGCGGTCTTTTGCTGGAGGCACCCAAGACCTACGAAGTGAGCGCCCGCCTGGGCGCGCGGACCGACACCGGTGATGCGGAGGGGCGGGTAGTGGAGCAGCAGGACTGGTCCAATGTCACGATGGACCGGGTACTTGCTGTCATGGACGCATTCCGCGGCCGGATCGAGCAGGTGCCACCCATGTATTCGGCCCTCAAACAGCAGGGTCGGCGACTGTACGAACTGGCCCGGAAAGGCGAGACGGTGGAGCGGCCGCCGCGCCCGATCATGATCTATAGCCTGGACGCAGTGAGTCTCGACGGACCGGATCTGGGTTTTCGGGTGCGATGTTCCAAAGGAACGTATGTGCGCACGTTGGTCGAGGACCTGGCTGCCGCCCTGGGTACGGTGGCTCACGTCAGTTACCTCCGCCGGGTCGAAGCCGGTTCCCTGGATCAGTCCCGGATGGTGGGCCTGACGGAGTTGGAACGGGTGGCCGAGAAGGGTCTGGACGCCCTGGATTCGCTTTTACAGGCACCGGACGAGGCCCTTCCGGAGGTGCCTGCCGTCCGTCTGGACGCCGATCAGGCAAGAAGAGTGCAATGGGGTCAGCGGATCGAAGGGACCGGAGACGGGGCGGGCACGGTGCGCCTGTACGGCCCCGATGGCATCTTTCTCGGTCTGGGGCAACGCGGTGAGAACGGTGTGCTCGCGCCCCGTCGTCTGTTTCGTACTCCGGGCCCCGAGGCCGGGGCGGGAGATGGAGAATCAGACTCGAGCGAGGTTGTGGCCGACAGTCACGGAGAGGTACAATAATGCGCTTTTGCCAGGGCAAATTAGCATATTTTCCGGGAGGATTTAGATGCCCATGAATAGTGATCGAAAGAAGGAGATTATCGAGGAGTTTCGGAGGGCTGGAACCGACACTGGCTCACCGGAGGTTCAGGTTGCTCTGTTGTCGGCGCGTATCAATGAGCTCACTGCCCATTTCGCCGATCACAAGAAAGACCATCACTCCCGCCGCGGCCTGCTTCGCATGGTCAATCAGCGGCGCAAGCTGCTCGACTATCTGAAGAGCAAAGATCCGGCTCGTTACCAGGACATCATTTCGCGCCTTGGTCTGCGCCGGTAAGCCCGACGTCACGTAACACGCGTCAGGCGAATTCATTCGTATTAACAGGTAGTCAATGTGAAGCCAATCAAGAAAACATTTCAGTACGGTGGCCATACGGTCACCATGGAGACCGGCGAGGTCGCTCGCCAGGCGGATGGCGCCGTCATGGTCAGCATGTCCGACACCGTTGTGCTCGTCACAGCGGTCGGGCGCAAAGAAGCCAATCCTGGCCAGTCGTTCTTCCCCCTGACCGTGAACTATCAGGAGAAGACCTACGCGGCCGGCCGCATACCCGGCGGTTTCTTCAAGCGTGAAGGGCGTCCTTCCGAAAAGGAGACGCTCACCTGCCGTCTGATCGACAGACCGATCCGACCCCTGTTCCCCAAGGGATTCCTGAATGAAGTTCAGGTGGTTGCCACGGTGATATCCGCCAATTCCGACGTGGATCCGGACATTCCGGCGATGCTCGGCACATCGGCCGCGCTGATGATCTCCGGCATTCCCTTCAAGGGTCCCATCGGGGCGGCCAGGGTCGCGTATCGCAACGGTGAGTACATTCTTAATCCCACCAATACGGAACTGGCCGAATCGGATCTGGACCTGGTGGTGGCGGGTACCGAAAACGCCGTTCTGATGGTCGAATCCGAGGCCAAGGTGCTTCCCGAGGACGTCATGCTGGGTGCGGTCATGTATGGCCACGAGCAGATGCAGACAGCCATCCATGTGATCAAGGAGCTGGCCGCCGAAGCCGGCAATCCGCCCTGGCCGTGGGAGCCCAATAACGGTGATCCGGAACTCGCCGAGGCGGTCAGCTCGCGGGTCAAGGAAGCGCTCGGTGAGGCCTACAGGATCACCGAGAAGCAGGCGAGGTACTCACGGATCGACGAGCTCCGTAGCGAGGTCCTTGCCGCACTGGCCGAGGGTGACAATCCTCGGTGGACTGCCGACGAGGTCAGGGCCGCTTTCGGCGCGGCTGAGAGCGAACTTGTTCGCGGTCGGGTCCTGGAAGGTGCGGCACGGATCGATGGCCGTGATCACAGGACTGTCAGGGATATCAACGTGCGTGTGGGACTGCTGCCCCGCACCCACGGTTCTGCCCTGTTCACCCGGGGCGAGACGCAGGCCCTGGTCACGACGACGCTCGGCACCGGGCGGGATGCCCAGATCATCGATGCCCTGGAGGGGGAGCGCAAGGACGCATTCATGCTCCATTACAACTTCCCGCCCTACTGCGTCGGTGAGACAGGTTTCATGGGTTCCCCCAAGCGCCGCGAGATCGGCCACGGCAAGCTGGCTCGCCGCGGCATCCAGGCCGTTCTGCCGGACATGCAGACCTTTCCCTACGTGATCCGCGTGGTTTCTGAAATCACCGAATCGAACGGTTCCAGTTCCATGGCATCGGTCTGTGGAACCAGCCTCAGCCTGATGGATGCGGGCGTACCCATTGCCGCACCGGTGGCTGGTGTGGCCATGGGCCTGGTCAAGGGCGAGGACAGGTACACGGTGCTGACCGACATTCTCGGTGACGAGGATCACCTGGGCGACATGGATTTCAAGGTTGCCGGTACCGATGCGGGGATTACGGCGCTGCAGATGGACATCAAGATCGACGGTATTACCCGGGACATCATGCAGGACGCCCTTGCACAGGCCAGGGAGGCTCGTCTCCACATTCTCGGCGAGATGAACAAGGTCCTGGCCAAGCCCCGGGAGAAGATGTCGGAGTGGGCGCCCACCATCATGACGTTCAAGATCGACCCGGAGAAAATCAGGGATGTTATCGGCAAGGGTGGTGCGGTTATCCGTTCGATTACGGAAGAGACGGGTGCCACCATCGATATCGAGAATGACGGGACCGTGAAGATCGCGTCAGTTGACGGGGAATCTGGCCGCGAGGCCTACCGGCGGATCGAGCTCATCACGGCCGAGGTCGAGGTGGGTCAGATCTACGACGGCACGGTGGCTCGCCTGATGGATTTCGGCGCCTTCGTCACCATTCTGCCGGGCAAGGACGGCCTGGTGCACATCTCCCAGATCTGCGAAGAGCGGGTGGAGCGGGTCAGCGACAAGCTCAAGGAAGGGGACCAGGTGCGGGTCAAAGTCCTGGAGGTTGATCGCCAGGGCCGGATTCGTCTGAGCATGCGAGGCCTTGACGCCGCCTGACAACGCGCTGGAACTTCGCGCTGCAAAAGGGCCCGAACGGGCCCTTTTCTTTTCCGTCAGGCTGCTTTAAACAGCAGGTATAACTACCTGTATGGAATAAAAAAAGCCCCCTCAATGAGGGGGCCGAATCTGGACGCTTAGAGCGACCATATGGAGGAGACGATTCGATGACGCAATGCATCATTGATGCATTGCACAATACTCTTGGGACGCAGGATTGTCAACCCCCGATGACCGGACCGCGGCCTCCGTTGGGGGAGGGCAATGGCCGGATTATTTACGGGAGCGGGGTTTCCGCTTGGGCGGCGGCTCGGGCTTCTCTTCCGTCTCCGACCTGGAGATGGTCTTGAAAATCTCTTCCTGGACCGATTTCCAGCGAGCGTAGTTCTTCTGGGCGATGTCGGTCACCATTCCCACCGGGTCCAGCCCGACCACGCTCTTGACCCGGTCCCGCACGTGCTGCTGCTGATTCATGAACATCTGGATGCTCTGGTCCAGGTAGCTGCCCACGAATCCCTGCATGGCCCCGCCGTATGACCGGATGACGTGAGAGAGGAAGTCGCGACTCATGATCGGTTCACCGCTCTGTTCCTGCTCGCTGATGACCTGGAGAAGAATATTGCGGGTGATGTCCTCGCCGGATTTCTTGTCGATAACGACGAAGTTGGTTTTGTCGAGAACGAGTCGCCGGACATCAGCCAGGGTGATGTAACGACTCTCTTCGGTATCGTACAGCCGGCGATTCGGGTACTTCTTTATCGTTCTGGTATCGCTCATGTCGCGTCAGTCCCCGTCTTTGTTGGGTCCATGATGGGTGCGCCCCCGCGGCGTCGGTAGGACAGAAATGCTGCAGTGATGCTCCGCAGCATCGTCGGGATAAGATAGTACATTATTGGTCCTGAGAGAAACCCTGCATTTTTGCCTGTCCGGGGTGTGCCGTCGCCGGCGACCTCCGACTGGCCCAGTGGGTGATACCCCAAGCGACGACGTCCTTCGCTGCGGCATGCCGCATCTCATTGGGCGGTGTCAGTCCGAGAAACGCCAGAGCTTCGCAGAGCGTATGGGCTGCGGAATCCAGGGACAGCGCCTGTGCGCCGGTCTGCTTGCTGAGCTTCTGGCCTTCGCTATTCGTGACCACCGGTAAATGCATGTAGGCAGGGTTCGGAAAGCCAAGTGTCCGCTGCAGGAAAATCTGGCCCGGCGTGGAATCGAGGAGATCCTGACCTCTGACGACCTCTGTAATGCCCTGTGCCGCATCATCGACGACAACCGCCAGTTGATAGGCGAACAGTCCGTCCCGCCGCTTCAGTGCGAAATCACCGCACTGCTGTGCGAGGTTCATGGCATACACACCGACTTCCAGGTCTTGCACTTCCAGTCGGGAGTCTGGCACGCGCAGGCGGAAAGCCGGCCGTCGATCCGACCTCAGCGGCCTGTCGCGACACAGACCCGGATAAACGGTGCTGGCAGACCCGATTCGCGCCCTGTTGTATGCCCGAATTTCGTTGCGGGTGCAGGAGCAGGGATAGGCCGCACCCTGGGCGATCAGTGTTTCGAGCGCCGCCGCGTAACGGTCGGTCCGACGGCTCTGGTACGTGACTTCGCCGTCCCACTCGAGCCCGAAAGCGGCCAACGTGTTGAGAATGTCACTGGCTGCGCCAGGCACCTCCCGCGGGGGATCGATATCCTCGATACGGACATACCAATGACCGCCGGAAGAGCGGGCTCGCAGATAGCTCCCCAGGGCAGCAACCAGGGAGCCGAAATGCAGTGGACCGGTGGGGGACGGGGCGAATCGCCCCCGATAGGTGACCTGCGGCGTACTCACCGGGTCTCGGTCTGCGTGGCGCGCCCGGACAATCGGCCGGGAGGGCGGATCTCGCTCAGCGATCGTCCCAGTCGCGGTATTGCTTCTCGGCAAGCTCCCTGCGTTCCTGGGCCTCGACCGACAGCGTCGCGACCGGTCGGGCTTCAAGACGCTTGAGACCGATTTCCTCGCCGGTTTCCGCGCAATAGCCGTAGCTGCCGTCTTCAATTCGTGCGAGAGCTGAATCGATTTTCCGAAGGAGTTTCCTCTCCCGATCACGTGTGCGCAGCTCCAGGCTGAATTCAGATTCCTGGGTGGCGCGGTCATTCGGATCCGGGAAGTTGGCGGCCTCGTCCTTCATATGACCCACGGTACGGTCAACTTCCTCCATCAGCTCCCGCTTCCATGCGAGCAGGATCTGCCGGAAGTGCTCCAGCATGTCGTCGCTCATGTAATCTTCGCCCCGACGCTGGTGGTAGGGTGCAAAGCCGTGCAGCGGGCCGTGAGCGCCGAAACGCTTCTCCCGCGGAGCCCCGGCTTTCTTGCGGGTCGCGGCTTTCTTGCGGGTCGCGGGTTTCTTGCGGCTGATGATCTTTTTGGGCGCGCTTTTCTTCTTGGCGGGGGCCTTTTTCTTGCTTACCGGCTTTTTCTTTGCGACCACCTTCTTTTTAGCACCAGCTTTCTTTGCCGCCACCTTTTTCTTGGTCGCAGGCTTTGTCGCCTTCGCGGTCGTCTTCTTCCGGACGGGCGATTTTTTCTTGGATGCGGTCTTCTTTTTGGAGGCGACTTTCTTTTTCACCGACGACTTCTTTCTTGCGGGCGGTTTCTTTTTCGTCGCAACCTTTTTTCTCGCAGCGGGCTTCTTTTTCGCCGCCGCTTTTTTCTTCGCCGCCTTGGGTCGCGTCGATTTAGCCTGCGCGCGTGCTTTTGTCTTGCTGGCGGAGGTCACGGCCTTCTTTTTGGCAGTGACCTTCTTTTTGGAAACTTTCTTTCTGGCTGGCATCAATTATCTCCGAGCCAATATGCTCTGGTGATTCAGGGGCGGACCCGTCGCTGAAGATTCAGATTGGGTTGCAGGCCGGGCCCGTCAGTCGCTAAACCGGGCTTTTTATCTAGTTTTCGCCTCAGAGTCCAGTCCCTCTTACTGAACTTCGCCAATTCGGGCGTCTCCCGGGAGCAACACTGGATCGGCGGGAGTCCAATTTTCAGCTCGATGCTCGGCGACCACGGACGTATAGATGCCGCCGCGCACATTGAAGTCGGCAGTCAGGCGCATGAACCGGGGCGAGATGGCGGCCACTATCTCGTCCAGGATCTGGTTCGTCACTGCCTCGTGGAAGGCGCCCTGATCCCTGAATGACCACATGTACAGCTTTAGAGATTTGAGCTCGACACAGAGCCGGTCGGGCACGTATTCGATCAGGAGGCGGGCGAAATCCGGCTGCCCGGTCTTCGGACACAGGCAGGTGAACTCGGGCACGTCGATGCGGATGGTGTAATCGCGTTCCGGGCTCCTGTTCTCGAAGGTTTCGAGGTCTTTGGAGGGACCGGGGCGAGGATCGGGGATTTCGGCTTCCGTCATAGCGGCATTAACTCCATGCAGGCCAGTCCGCCCGGTGTTAAAAAGGGCGGATTAATTTACACTACAGCGTTTTTCGGGGCCATTCGGCCTGTATTCCGGATAATTATGCGTCTGAGCAAGATCAAGCTGGCGGGCTTCAAGTCCTTTGTTGACCCGACAACGCTGCAGTTTCCCAGCAGCCTGATGGGGGTCGTGGGCCCTAACGGCTGCGGAAAGTCCAACATTATCGATGCCGTTCGCTGGGTGATGGGCGAGTCGTCCGCCAAGACACTGCGGGGCGATTCCATGGCCGACGTCATTTTCAATGGCTCCAGCGCCCGAAAACCGGTCGGCGCGGCCACGGTGGAGCTGATTTTCGATAATTCCGACGGAAAGATCGGCGGCCAGTACGCCGGCTACAATGAGATCTCCGTCAAGCGCGTCTGCTCCCGGGATGGCACCTCCAACTACTACCTGAACAACACGCGGTGCCGGCGGAAGGATATCACCAGCATTTTTCTGGGCACGGGCCTCGGGCCGCGCAGCTACTCGATTATCGAGCAGGGCATGATTTCGCGCCTGATCGAGGCCAAGCCCGAGGAAATGCGGACCTATCTGGAAGAGGCGGCGGGAATTTCCAAGTACAAGGAGCGACGCCGGGAAACCGAGAATCGGATCCGCCACACCAAAGATAATCTGAGTCGGCTGAACGACCTGCGGGACGAGATCGAGAAGCAGATCCGTCACCTGGAGCGCCAGGCCCGGACCGCCGAGCGATACAAGAAACAGAAGGAAAAAGAGCGCAGGCTCCGGGCTGAGCTGCTCGCTCTGAGGCTGGGGGATCTGCAGGCTCAGGAGGGAGAGCAGGCCAGCCTGGTCAGCGAGAGAGAAACCCAGCTTCAGGCGGCCATCGCCAGGCTGCGCGAAATCGAGGCCGATATCGAGAAAGCCCGCGAAGCCCACGCCGCGGACAGCGACGCTTTGAACGACATCCAGGGGCGGTACTACCGGGTGGGTGCAGAAATCGCACGCCTGGAACAATCCATCCAGCATGCGTTGGAGATGCGCCGCAGACAGGAGGCGGACCTGGGCCAAGTCGTCGCCGTGATCGAGGATCTGCGTCGGCACATCGATCGAGACGAGGCCCAGATCAAGGACCTGAGCCAGTCGCTGGGGGAGCTGGGCCCCGGGCTGCAATCCGCCCGCGCGGCGGAGAGCGCCTCCGCCGAGGCCTTGCGTTCTGCCGAGAAAGACATGCAGAACTGGCAGTCCCGGTGGGAGCTGTTCAATGAAGAGTCCGGTGAGACGAGCCGGATTGCCGATGTCGAGAAAGCGCGGATCGAGCAGATCGAGGCGCAGATGCATCGCCTGCTCGAACGGCGCGAGCGGCGGTCATCGGAGATTGCCCGGCTGTCCGGCCTCCTGGAGGGTGGCGAGATCGCCCAGCTCGAGGCCGAGGAACGCGAGAGCAACAAGCAGGCGATCGATCTGGAATCAGACCTGGAGGAGGCCCGAGAAGAGATCGAGAGCCTTCGCAAGGGCGAAAAGGATGGGATAGCGGCCCTCGACGGGACCCGTGGCGACCTGCAGAAAGTTGTCGGCGAGCTCGCCTCCCTGGAGGCCCTCCAGGAGGCCGCCCTGGGGCGTAAGGATGGAGCCGTCATGGACTGGCTGGAGGGCCGGGGCCTTGGCGATCGACCCCGACTGGCGGAGCGCCTGGTGGTCGAGGACGGCTGGGAGGACGCCGCCGAAACCGTCCTGGGGGGTTACCTGGAAGCGGTCTGTGTCGATGGCCTGGAGGACGTGGCGACGGCGCTCGATGAACTGACTCATGGCACCGTCAGTTTCCTCGAGGCTGCGGTTGCGGAGGGACCGACCGGCGGCGAGGGGAGCCGCATGCTGGACAAGGTGAGCGGTCCCCCGGGAACCGAACGGCTGCTGGCGGGCATTCGCGTGGCCGATTCACTTGCAGATGCCCTGGCCGCTCGGAGTTCCCTGGGTCCCGGGGAATCCATCGTGACTCGTGAAGGCGTCTGGATCGGCACGGGCTGGCTGCGATTCCATCGGGCCAGCGATGCCGAGGGCGGCCTGATTCAGCGGGAACAGGAAATCCGGGAGCACCGACAGCGTCTGGCAGACCTGCAGAGCGCCGTGGAGTCTCTCGAGCAGGGGCACGCGGAAATTACGGAGAATCTGCGAGCCCTGGAGCGGCGCAGGGACAGCATCCAGGGACAGATCAACGAAGCGCATCGTCGTCACGGCGACGTCCACGGCAGACTATCTACGGCCAGGGCGCGACAGGAGCAGACGCGATCCCAGATTACCCAGTTCAGGGCCGAGGCCGCCGAGATCGATGCCCATCTCGAGGAAGCAGAGGAAGAGCTGCGGACGTCGAGGCGGGCGTTGGAGACATCTGTCGGTCAGATGTCGGTTTTCGAGGCGCGTCGACAGGAACTGCAGAACCAGCGAGCCACGCTGACGACCTCTCTTGAGGCCGCTAGGGAACGGGCCGCGGCGGACAGGAATGCGGCGCACGAGATCGCGATCAAGGTGGAATCCAGGAAATCGACTCGCGATTCCGCGACGGTCGCCCTGGACCGGCTGAGAGCTCAGCTCGAACAGTCGGTCAGACGACATGACGAACTCAAAAGTCAGTTGCAGGAGGGCCGGGAACCACAAGAAGCGCAGCAGCGGGAGCTGGACTCTCTGCTCGAGCAGCAGGTCGGGGTCGAGGCGGAGCTCTCGGCCGCCCGGGACAAGGTTCAGGAAGTCGAGAATCGACTTCGTGCCATGCAGGAGAAACGACAGTCCAGGGAGAGGGAAGGGGAGGATGTTCGCGCCAGTCTTGACGAGTTGCGCCTCGCGGCCCGGGAGATTCAGGTTCGCCGACAGACGATCGCGGAGCAATTTGCCGAAACCGGATTCGATCTCGAGGTTCTGCGAACCGAAATTGATGAGGAAGCGTCAATTCCTCTGTGGGAGGAATCCCTGGAGAAACTGGCCGCCCGTATACAGCGGCTTGGCCCGATCAATCTGGCCTCCATCGACGAACTGAAGGAGCAGACCGAGCGCAAAGAGTACCTTGATTCCCAGTTCGAGGATCTGACGGAGGCACTGAACACCCTGGAGAACGCTATTCGGCGGATTGACCGGGAAACCCGAACGCGTTTCAAAGAGACTTTCGATCGAGTGAACGCCGGCATGAAGGACATTTTTCCGCGGCTCTTTGGCGGTGGTCACGCCTATCTCGAGCTGACCGGGGAGGATCTCCTGGACTCGGGAGTGACCGTGATGGCACGCCCTCCGGGGAAGAGAATCAGTACGATTCATCTCCTGTCCGGCGGTGAGAAGGCGCTAACGGCGGTGGCCCTGGTTTTCGCCATATTCCATCTGAACCCGGCCCCGTTCTGCATGCTGGACGAGGTGGACGCGCCATTGGACGATGCCAATGTGGGGCGTTTCTGCGATATTGTCAGGGATATGTCTGACAGGGTGCAGTTCATAGTGATCACACACAACAAAGTCACGATGGAAATGACCCATCAACTCGCCGGTGTGACAATGCACGAGCCCGGTGTCTCCCGCCTGGTCGCAGTCGATCTGGACGAGGCGGTGCAGATGGCGGCTATGTGAGCGGAGACTCCATGTCAGAGCTGCGCTGGATTATCGGCCTGATCGGACTGGGCGTGATAGCGGCCCTTTACTTGTGGGGCCGCCGTCTCGCCAGTACCCGGAAGGCGCGCGGGGATGATGGCCGCGTGGAACCCCGCCTCGATGGCGGTGCGCCACGGAATTCGGGCATCAGCGAGCGGTTGACCACACCGACTGACCGCCGCTGGGTGGAATTCCCTGAAACCGAGGTCCGTCGGGAGCCTTCCGGGAAAGGCGTCGGGACCTCATCCGTGTCCGCTGGGAGAAAGGCGCCCGAAGCCGGCGATGCGACCCCACAAAAGATCGTCGTGTTGCACGTCCGCGCGGCCGGCGGCCGTGATTTTACCGGCCAGGAACTCCTGGACGCCCTGACAGGCGAGGGACTGGAATACGGTCAGTACGGCGCCTTCCACCAGCTCGATGGCAAGGGCCGATCGATTTTCGCCATCGCGAACATGATGGAGCCCGGAAGCTTTCCGAAGGATGACATGGCGTCATTTTCCACCGTAGGAATCACCGCCTTCATGGTTCTTCCAGGCCCGGCCGGGGTGGACGGGCTTGCAAGAATGGTCGCCTGCTGCCGGCGACTGGCGAGCATCCTCGGTGGAGAGGTTCTGGATGAAAGCCGCTCGACGCTGACGAACCAGCGCGCTACCCACATGAAGGAAGAGATCATCGAGTTTCTCCGTCAGGCCCGTCTCGACCCATCGGGAATCGGCCCTGGAATGGCCTGACAGCAGTGGCGACCGACAAGAACGCCAAGCGTCGGGTTGCCGAGCTGCGCGAACAACTGAACTTCCACAACTACCGTTACTACGTGCTCGACGATCCGCTGATACCGGATTCGGAGTATGACCGGCTCCTGAGGGAGCTGCAGAAGCTGGAAGACGCGCACCCCGATCTGGTTACCCCTGACTCACCGACACAGCGGGTCGGGTACGCACCTGTGGCCGGATTCGTGGAGGTCGAGCATCTGGAGCCGATGCTGTCACTGGACAACGCCTTTTCGGAGGAAGAGCTGGCTGACTTCGATCGCCGTGTCAGGGAGCGTCTGGGAGCTGACAAACCGATCGAGTACGCGGCAGAACCGAAGCTGGATGGGGCAGCCGTCAGTCTCCTCTACGAAGACGGGATCCTGGTTCGGGGCGCAACGCGGGGAGATGGCGCTAAAGGGGAGGATATCACCCACAATGTGCGCACAATTCAGTCGATTCCCTTGCGCCTTCAAGGCGATCGACCTCCAAAATTGATCGAAATTCGAGGTGAGGTCTTCATGTCTCTCGAGGGGTTCGCGCAGCTTAACGAGGAAGCGAGGCGCGAGGGCAGCAAGACGTTCGTCAACCCGCGGAATGCTGCCGCGGGTAGCCTGCGCCAGCTTGATCCCAGGCTGACGGCGAAGCGGCCCCTCGAGTTCTATGCTTACGGGATCGGTGGTCGGCAGGGCGTGGAAATTCCAGACCGGCACAGTGCGGTGATGGACATGCTGCGTGAACTGGGTGTCCGTGCTTCACCGATCAATGATGTAGTGACTGGCGTCAAGGGCTGCCAGGCGTTTTTCGAAAAAGTGCGTGCAGCGCGGGAGTCCATGCCCTATGAAATCGACGGCGTGGTTTTCAAGGTCGACCGGCTTGATTATCAGTCGGACCTGGGATTCGTTTCGCGTGCGCCGCGCTGGGCCGTGGCATACAAATTCCCCGCTCACGAGGAAATGACGGTGCTCAAGGGCATTGAGTTTCAGGTCGGACGAACCGGTGCACTTACCCCGGTTGCGCGCCTGGAGCCGGTGTTCGTTTCCGGCGTCACGGTGAGTAACGCGACGCTGCATAACATGGACGAAGTGCACCGCAAGGATGTGCGGCCCGGTGACACAGTGGTGATACGACGCGCCGGAGACGTTATACCGGAAGTTGTCAGCGTGGTTCTTGACCGACGACCGAAAGGCGCCAAAACTGTGAAGCTTCCGGCCAGGTGCCCGATATGCGGATCCGACGTCATTCGTGCAGAGGGGGAGGCGGTCGCGAGGTGTTCCGGTGGACTTTTCTGTCCTGCGCAACGCAAAGAGGCGTTGCGCCACTTCGCGTCACGTAGAGCAATGGACATCGAGGGGCTCGGCACCAAGCTGATCGATCAGCTCGTCGACGGCGGGCTAACAAGCACCCCGGCCGATCTTTATAGTCTCGATGAGGCCCAGCTGGCTGATCTGGAGCGTATGGGGGCCAAGTCTGCCAAAAAGCTGGTTGAGTCGATTGCCACGAGCCGAGACACTACTCTGCCGCGATTTCTGTATGCGCTTGGAATTCGTGAAGTGGGCGAGGTTACAGCGCGATCTCTTGCGCAGCACTTTGGGGACCTGGATCCGCTGAGAAAAGCAGGCATCGAGGAGCTAAAGTCTGTCCCGGACGTTGGGCCGGTCGTTGCAGCCCACGTGGATGCCTTTTTCAAACAGTCCCACAACGTGGAGGTCATTGATGCGCTGGTCGAGGCCGGCATTCACTGGCCGCAGGTGACCAAGAAAGGAACCGATACAGGCGTTCTGGCAGGCAAGAAGTTTGTGCTCACTGGTACACTCGCCGACATGACCCGCGATGAGGCGAAGAAGCTGATAGAAGATCATGGCGGCAAGGTGACGGGGAGTGTCTCCGCAAAAACCGACTACGTAATATGCGGTAAAGA
>Ga0111153_1017_pt1 | contig 57365 bp, 56 predicted proteins | sample DeeMarSeWOR28_12_FD_80255 | JGI IMG/M metagenome (GOLD analysis project Ga0111153, IMG submission 80255) | Gammaproteobacteria bacterium SG8_31 | reverse complement strand
TGGCCTTGACTCAGTACCGGTAGTATTCGGGCTTGTACGGCCCGTCCGGCTTGACTCCGAGGTACTTGGCCTGTTCCTGGGTCAGGCGGGTCAGCTTGGCGCCAATCCGTTCCAGGTGCAGTCGGGCGACCTTTTCGTCCAGATGCTTCGGAAGCACGTAGACCCGTCGCTCGTATTTGCCGGGGTTTTGCCACAGATCGATCTGCGCCAGGATCTGGTTGGTGAATGAATTGGACATCACGTAGCTCGGATGCCCGGTGGCACACCCCAGATTCACCAGCCGACCCTCGGCGAGCAGGATGATCCGTTTGCCGTCCGGGAAAATAATGTGGTCGACCTGGGGTTTGATGTTTTCCCACTCCAGCTCCCGGATACATTGGTGTTGCCGGTAGCCGTCACGAAAATATCGGCTCTGCTGCAGACATCGTCCATAGTGACCACCCGGTAACCTTCCATCGCCGCCTGCAGCGCGCATATCGGGTCGATCTCGGTGATCCAGACCGTGGCGCCGAGACCCCGCAAGGCCTGGGCGGATCCCTTGCCCACGTCCCCGTAGCCGCAGACCACGGCAATCTTGCCCGCAATCATGACGTCGGTGGCGCGTTTGATCGCGTCGACCAGGGATTCGCGACATCCGTACAGGTTGTCGAATTTGGATTTGGTAACGGAATCGTTGACATTGATGGCCGGAATCCGCAGCAGACCCGCCTTCTCCATCTCGTACAGACGCTGCACCCCGGTGGTCGTTTCTTCTGACAGCCCGCGAACCTCTTTCAGCAGCTCCGGGTACTTGTCGTGCATCAGCTGGGTCAGGTCTCCGCCGTCATCCAGCAGCATGTTGGGCCGCCAGCCGTCGCGTCCCACGATGGTCTGCTCGACGCACCACCAGTACTCGTCCTCGGTCTCTCCTTTCCAGGCGAAAACCGGCACTCCGCTGGCAGCAACTGCTGCCGCGGCATGATCCTGCGTTGAGAATATGTTGCAGGAAGACCAGCGCACCTCCGCACCGAGCTGAACCAGCGTCTCGATGAGGACGGCCGTCTGGATCGTCATGTGAAGGCAACCCGCAATCCGTGCGCCGGACAGGGGTTTCTTGTCCGCGTATTCCCGTCGCAGGGCCATCAGCCCGGGCATTTCCGTCTCGGCGATGGCGATTTCCTTCCGGCCCCACTCGGCGAGGCTGATATCCGCTACCTTGTAATCGGATTTCAAAATTTCTGCGGTCTGGGTCATTGAATGCTCCTGTAAATTCGCAGGGAAAGCGGCTCAGGCCGCGGCGTCGGTCTTCAGGGCTTCCGCCTTGTCGGTCCGTTCCCAGGTAAAGTCCGTATCCTCGCGGCCAAAATGTCCGTAGGCGGCCGTCTTTCTGTAGATGGGCCGGATCAGGTCCAGCATCTCGACGATCCCGAAAGGCGTAAGATCGAAATGCTGGCGCACCAGGCTCCGGAGTTTCTCGTCGGGCACCTTGGCCGTGCCGAAGGTGTCCACATTTACCGAAGTCGGCTCGGCGATGCCGATGGCGTATGAAACCTGCACCTCGCAGCGTTCCGCCAGTCCTGCTGCAACAATGTTTTTCGCCACATACCGGCAGGCATATGCGGCGGAACGGTCCACCTTGGAGGGGTCCTTGCCGGAGAAGGCGCCTCCCCCGTGACGGGCCATGCCCCCATAGGTATCGACAATGATCTTTCTTCCGGTCACTCCGCAATCACCCATCGGTCCTCCGATAACGAACCGCCCCGTTGGGTTGATGTGGTAACGGGTGCCTTCGTGCAGCCATTCCTTGGGCAGCGTCGGAAGAATTATGGTCTCCATGACGGCTTCGCGCAGATCTTCCTGGCGGATTTCCGGGGAGTGCTGCGTGGACAGCACCACCGCGTCCACCGCTACGGGCCGTCCGTTCTCGTAACGCAGCGTGACCTGGCTCTTGGCATCAGGCCTGAGCCAGGGAAGCGTGCCGTTGCGACGCTCCTCGGCCTGGCGCTGAACCAGGCGGTGGGCGTAGGTGATCGGCGCCGGCATGAGAACGTCCGTTTCGTTGCTGGCATAACCGAACATCATCCCCTGATCGCCGGCGCCCTGCATTCGGCGTTCCTCGCGGTTGACGCCCTGGGCGATGTCGCCGGATTGTTTGCCGATGGCGTTCAGGACCGCACAGGTGGCGCCGTCGAAGCCGACGTCCGAGCTGTCGTAGCCGATATCGAGAATCGTGGACCGCGTGAGTTCCTCAAGGTCCACCCACGCGCTGGTGGAGATTTCCCCGGCGACCACGACCATTCCCGTCTTGACCAGCGTTTCGCACGCCACCCTGGCGTCCGGATCCTCGCTGAGGATGGCGTCGAGGACGGCATCGGAAATCTGGTCGGCGATTTTGTCGGGATGTCCTTCGGAGACGGATTCCGAAGTGAAGATGAAGTTCTCAGACATGCTTGCAGTTTGACCCGCCGTGTAAAAAAGATGGCAATTATACAGACTATAATGTTGCAGGTCAGTTCACGCCCCAGCCGGGGCAAAGCACCCAGTTAGGGAGATCACGATGGCTGCCAAAGAGACTCCGGTGTGCGAATTCGGCACGCCGGCCCCGGATTTCACCCTTCCCGACCCGTCGGGACGGGTCTGGAGCCTGCAGGAATGCAGGGGAGAACGCGGTACCGTGATCATGTTCATCTGCAATCACTGTCCCTACGTCAAGGCCGTCATCCAGCGCATTGTGAGAGACGCCAACGACCTGGCGCCGCTGGGGGTTCGCTTTGCGGCGATTATGTCAAATGATCCCCGGCAATACCCGGAGGACGCGCCCGAGCAGATGAAGCGGGTGGCGGCCGAGCATCAGTTCCCATTTCCCTACCTGGTCGACGCAACGCAGGAGGTAGCGAAAGCCTACGGGGCGGTCTGCACCCCCGATTTCTTCGGCTACAACGCCGATCTCCGGCTGCAATATCGTGGTCGACTGGATGAAAGCGGTCGGGCCCCGGCAGCCCCCGGGGCGCGCCGGGAGCTTTTCGAGGCCATGACGCAGGTGGCCAGCTCGGGAGAAGGTCCGAAAGAGCAGATCCCGAGCATTGGATGCTCCATCAAATGGCTTTAAAGGAGCTGATCCCCGCTGACGGCCAGCGCGCTTGCCGTGCGCCTTCCTATCTCAGAAAATTCGTCTATCCCTTCTCCCTCTCCCGGAGCACCCATGTCTGATCGAAGAGAGTTCGCGAACGCCATTCGCGCCCTGAGTATGGACGCGGTTCAGGCCGCCAATTCCGGCCACCCCGGCATGCCGATGGGGATGGCCGACATCGCCGAAGTGCTGTGGAACGACTTCCTCAGTCACAATCCCGGTAATCCCCTGTGGCCGAACCGCGACCGTTTCGTCGTTTCCAACGGCCACGGGTCCATGCTGCTCTATTCTCTGCTGTATCTGAGCGGTTACGACGTTTCCATCGAAGAACTGAAGAATTTTCGCCAGCTGGGCTTCCGGACGGCCGGGCATCCGGAGTACGAGCCGGAGATGGGTGTCGAGACCACCACAGGCCCGCTCGGGCAGGGACTGACGAATGCTGTCGGCATGGCGCTTGCCGAGCGCGTTCTCGCGGCCCACTACAACCGCCCGGGCCACGAAATTATCGATCACCACACGTATGTTTTCGTGGGAGACGGCTGCCTGATGGAGGGCATCTCCCACGAAGCCTGTTCGCTGGCGGGCACTCTGGGTCTCGGCAAGCTGATCTTCATTTACGACGACAACGGCATATCCATCGATGGAGACGTGGAAGGCTGGTTTACCGACGATACTCCCGGCCGGTTCGAGGCATACGGCTGGCACGTGGTGCGTGATGTGGACGGGCATGACGTGGAGGCTGTCGGCAAGGCAATCGAGGCCGCGAGGGAGGAGGCGCAACGCCCCACGATTATTTGCTGCAAGACCGTCATAGGCTGGGGCTCGCCAAACAAGCAGGGCTCTGAATCCACTCATGGTGCGGCGCTGGGGGAGGAGGAAGTCCAGGCGACGAGGGATAACATCGGCTGGCCGTACCCGCCCTTCGAGATCCCGGACGCAATTCGCGCCGGTTGGGATGCGAAGGAACGGGGCCGCCAGCGGGAGGATGCCTGGCACATTCAGATGGAGTCGTATGCCAGCGAATATCCGGAGCTCGCCAGGGAGCTTCAGCGACGTCTGAGAGGCGACCTCCCCGACAACTGGCAGGCGATGGCCGACGCCGCCATCGGGCAGATTGCAGAAAACGGCGGCGACATGGCGACCAGAAAGGCTTCTCAGGTGGCCCTGGAGGCATTCGGTCCGGGTCTTCCGGAGTTAATCGGCGGGTCGGCCGACCTGACCGGCTCCAACAATACCTTCTGGTCCGGCTCAAGGACCATCACCGGGAAGGAACCGGACGGCAATTATCTCCATTTCGGCGTCCGCGAATTCGGCATGACGGCGATCCTGAACGGAATCTCCCTGCACGGCGGATTCAAACCCTACGGCGGCACATTCCTGGTGTTCTCCGATTACGCCCGGAACGCCGTCAGGATGGCGGCGCTGATGCATCAGCCCGTCATCCTCGTCTACACGCATGATTCCATCGGTCTGGGCGAGGATGGGCCCACGCACCAGCCCGTCGAGCACCTGTCCAGTCTGCGGATCATTCCCAACATGCATGTCTGGAGGCCCTGCGACAGCGTGGAATCGGCCGTGGCCTGGCGTCTTGCGCTGGAAAGCCGGAAAACGCCCCACAGCCTGGTTTTTTCTCGCCAGAGCCTGCCGTTCCAGACGCGCGACGATCGGCAGATCGCCGACATCACCCGCGGCGGATATGTTCTGCGGGACGCCGGACCGGACCCGCAAGTGATCCTGATCGCTACCGGCTCGGAAGTCGCTCTGGCGATGGCGGCAGCCCGGGCTCTGGAGGAAGATGACCTCCAGGTACGGGTGGTATCCATGCCGTGCGCGTCGGTCTTCGATCAGCAGGATTCTGCCTATCGCGACTCCGTACTTTTGCCGGACGTCAGAAAACGGGTGGCTATCGAGGCCGGAGTGCCGGACTTCTGGTACCGGTACGTGGGCGACGGAGGTGCCGTCATCGGAATGGACACGTTCGGCGCATCCGCGCCGGCGAAGCATCTTTTCGAACATTTCGGCTTCAGCGTCGAGAACGTCAAAAAGACGGTCATGCAACTGGGCTAGACTTGGGAACAGATCGCGCAGGACAGGCCAGATCGGCCCCGGCGCTGAAGAAATCGCAAAAAAGGGAGATCGAGGAATGGCAGTCAAGGTAGGCATCAACGGTTACGGGCGTATTGGACGTTGCATCGTGAGAGCGCTGCACGAGCAGGGCAGGACGGGCGAGATCGACATCGTGGCGATCAACGACCTCGGTGACGCCGAAACCAACGCGCACCTGACCCGGTACGATTCGGTACACGGCAAGTTTTCGGGCTCCGTGGAGATCGACGGTGATTCGATTGTCGTCAACGGCGACCGGATGAAAGTGCTGGCCGAACGGGATCCCTCCGCCCTGCCGTGGAACGATCTGGGCGTTGACGTGGTCCTCGAGTGCACGGGGCTCTTCCGGACCAAGGAAAAGGCTTCCGCCCACCTGGAGGCGGGCGCCAAGAAAGTGATCATCTCGGCGCCCGGTGGAAAAGACGTGGACGCCACTATCGTCTATGGCGTGAATCACGACGTGCTGAACGCCGACTGCACCGTCATTTCGAACGCATCCTGCACCACGAACTGCCTGGCGCCACTGGTCAAGCCGCTTCATGACGCCATTGGCGTCGTCAGCGGACTGATGACCACGATTCACTCCTACACAAACGACCAAAAGCTCCTGGATGTCTATCACAGCGACCTGAGACGGGCGCGGGCGACCGCGCTGTCCATGATCCCCACCAAGACCGGGGCGGCCGCAGCCGTCGGGCTCGTGCTGCCGGAGCTTCAGGGCAAACTGGATGGATTCGCGATCCGGGTGCCCACCCCGAACGTCTCCATGGTGGATCTCACCTTCCACGCCGCCCGGGCGACCACCAAGGAGGAGATCGATCAGGTTCTTCTGGAGGCTTCCCAGGGTGCCCTGAACGGAATACTCGGTTGGAGGGGACGCTGGTCAAGGTCTGCTCCTGGTACGACAACGAGTGGGGCTTTTCGAACCGAATGCTCGATACCACACTCGCGCTGATGGCGGCATCCTGAAGCTTTGACAGGGACGGAGGACGCTGGTGAAGATCCTGCGCATGAAGGACCTGGATCTGAAGGGTAAGCGGGTGCTTATCCGGGAAGATCTCAACGTGCCTGTCAGAGAGGGCAGGGTGGCGAGCGACGCGCGGATCCGAGCCAGCGTTCCGACCATCGAGGCGGCGCTGGAGATGGGCGCTGCGGTAATGGTCATGTCGCACCTGGGGCGCCCGACAGAAGGACAGTTCGCCGAGGAGTTCAGCCTCGCCCCGGTCGCGGAACATCTGGCCGGTCTGCTCGGCCGGGAGGTCCGGCTGGAGCGTGACTGGCTGGGCGGAGTCGATCTTTCGGCCGGTGACGTGGTCCTGTGCGAGAACGTCCGATTCAACGTCGGCGAGAAGGCGGACGACGAGTCCCTGTCCAGGAAGATGGCTGCGCTCTGCGACGTCTACGTCATGGACGCCTTCGGTACTGCTCACCGGGCGCAGGCCAGCACCCATGGCGTAGCCCGCTACGCCCCGATTGCCTGTGCCGGGCCCCTGCTGGTAGGCGAACTGGACGCCCTTTCCAGGGCGCTCGATCAGCCGGCCAGGCCCCTGGTCGCGATCGTCGGGGGGAGCAAGGTCTCGACCAAGCTTTCGGTGCTGGACGCGCTGGCGGACAAGGTGGACCAGCTGATTGTCGGCGGCGGTATCGCCAACAATTTCCTGGCGGCCCAGGGTCATCCGGTGGGCAAATCTCTTTACGAGCCGGACCTGGTTCCCGAGGCTCGCGCGCTGATGGAGAAAGCCCGGTCCCGGGGGGGAGAGATCCCGGTGCCGACCGATGTCCGGGTTGCCGGTGAGTTCTCGGAAACTGCCAAGGCGACTGTGAAGAAAGCGGAGGACGTGGCCGCGGATGACATGATCCTGGACGTGGGGCCGGACACCGCGGCCCGTTATGGCGAACTGCTGCGGTCGGCCGGCACCATCGTCTGGAACGGACCGGTAGGCGTTTTCGAGTTCGACGCTTTCGCGGAAGGCACCCGGGCCCTGGCAGAGGCGGTGGCCGACAGCGACGGATTCTCCATAGCCGGAGGCGGGGATACGCTGGCGGCGCTGGACAAATTCGGTATCGCGGACAAGGTGTCCTACATCTCCACCGGCGGGGGAGCCTTTCTCGAATTCCTGGAGGGCAGGAAACTGCCCGCCGTCGAAGTCCTGGAGGCTCGTTCGGCGGGCTGAGCCCGCGTGCCCCGTGCCGTGACCGATCCCTCTTCGAAACGCACCAAGATCGTCGCAACCCTCGGTCCCGCCACCGATGACCCGAAGGTGCTGGAAGCTATGTTCCGCGCCGGCGTGGACGTGGTGCGAATCAACTTCTCTCACGGCAGCGAGGAAGACCATCGCAAACGAGTCGGGATGATCCGCCGGGTCGCAGCCCGGATCGGCAAGGACGTGGCCGTGCTGGGGGATCTGCAGGGCCCCAAGATTCGCATCGAGCGATTTCGCAACGGTGCCGTCGATCTGCAGGAGGGTCAGTCATTCAGCCTGGACGTCTCACTGGGAGAAAATGACGGTGACGACCGAGCCGTAGGCGTGGCCTACAAGGCCCTGCCCGATGACGTCTCCGTCGGAGACCTGCTGTTGCTGAATGACGGGGCCATCACGTTGCAGGTGGAGGATGTGGATGGTCCGCGAATCGCTTGCAGGGTGGACGTGGGAGGCCCTCTCTCCGATAACAAGGGCATCAATCGGTTGGGCGGGGGGCTGTCCGCCCGCGCCCTGACCGACAAGGACCGGGCCGATATCCGGACTGCCGCGGAGCTCGAGATGGATTACCTCGCGGTCTCGTTTCCGAGGGACGGTGCCGACATGGACGAAGCCCGGGCGCTCCTGGAGGCGGCGGGAGGCAGCGCGCTCCTGGTCGCCAAGGTGGAGCGGGCGGAGGCGGTGGCGAACATAGAGGAGATCACCGAGGCCAGTGAAGTCATCATGGTGGCGCGGGGCGATCTCGGCGTGGAACTCGGGTATGCAGAGGTCCCGGGCGTCCAGAAAACCATCATCCGGGTGGCGCGGGACAAGAACCGCATCGTCATCACGGCAACCCAGATGATGGAATCGATGATCCGCGAACCCCTGCCGACCCGGGCGGAAGTTTCCGACGTGGCCAACGCGGTCATCGACGGCACGGACGCGGTGATGCTGTCGGCGGAGACGGCGATCGGCAGGTTTCCCGTGAAGGTCGTACAGGCCATGGCCAATACCTGCATCGCGGCCGAGAAACAACGGGTGACGACACACTCTCGTCACCGCATGGACGACTATTTCACACGCAACGACGAAGCCGTTGCCATGGCAACCATGTATGTCGCCAATCACCTGGACGTGAAGGCCATCATGGCGTTGACGGAATCCGGTTCCACGGCGCTCTGGATGTCCCGGATCCGTTCCGGAATCCCGATTTATGCATTCACCCGGAACGAGGGCACACGCAGACGGGTCGCCCTTTACCGTGGGGTCTATCCTGTCGCCTTCGACGTGGTTCACACGGCTCCCGAGGCCGTGTTCACGAGTGCCTGCAGGGAACTGCTCAATCGCGAGCTCGTGCAGCCGGGCGACATGGTGCTTTTCACCGAGGGCATGACCACCGGCGTCGCAGGGGGCACGAACACCCTGAAAATCCTGCAGGTGCCTGTTTCCTGAGCCCCGCAGCCGGGGCGAAGCTCCGTTCACGGCGGCCGCTGCGGCTTTCGGGGGGAGACCTTTCCGGGTCGGCGGGACTGCAACCGGAGCGGCCATCCGGTTAGCATCTATCCATGCGGCCGTTTCGCAGATCACTGATCATCATCACCGCGATCGTTCTGTCGGCGACGATCTTGGCGGTTGTCTTGCTGCGCGCCAGCCTGCCGATTCTCGACGGCAGCGTGGAACTGGCGGGCCTCGCCGATCCCGTGGTGGTGCAGCGGGATGCTCTGGGCGTGGTTACGATCCGCGGATCGTCCCGTCTGGACCTGGCGCGGGCCACCGGCTTCGTACATGCGCAGGACCGGTTCTTTCAGATGGATCTGGCACGGCGGAGAGCCGCCGGGGAACTCGCGGCCATGTTTGGCCCGGCAGCGCTCGAGACCGATCGAGAGAATCGGCTCCATCGCTTCAGGCACCGGGCTGAGCAGGTACTCGCTCACGCTGAAGAGGCGGAGATTTCGATACTCGAGGCCTATGCCGCGGGCGTCAACGCCGGCCTGGGAAATCTTCCGGTTCGCCCATGGGAGTATCTGGCGCTCGGCGCGGATGTCGAACCATGGCGGCCGGAGGACTCGCTGCTCGTTTCCTATTCCATGTTCCTGGAGCTCAATGACAGTCTCGGCCGGCGGGAAGCTGGCCTGGAGCTTCTGGATGAGACCCTGCCTTCGCCTATGGTGGCATTTCTTTCGCCCGAGGGAACGGAGTGGGATGCGCCGATGCAGGGGGATTCCTATGACGTTCCTGCCGTCCCGGGTCCGGATGTCTTTGCAGTGGAACGGGACCCGACCCGGGTTCCGATCGCTCTCGGGAAACTGCCCGCCACGCAGGAAGCCGTTCCCGGGAGCAATAACTGGGCCGTCGGGGGCGGCGTTTCCGCCGCCGGAGCGGCGATGGTGGCTAACGACATGCACCTGGGGTTGCGGGTCCCCAATACCTTTTACCGCGTGAGGCTCCAGGTTCTTGGCGAAGAGGAAATGGAGATGACCGGCGTCAGTCTTCCCGGTATCCCTATTGTCATTGCCGGTAGCAACGGACGGATAGCCTGGGGATTCACCAACAGCTATGGCGACTGGACCGATCTGATTGTCCTGGAGCTGCACCCCGAGGACCCGAGCCGTTATCGAACCCCGGAAGGCTGGGAGAGCTTCCTGTGTGTGGACGAGAGAATCTCCGTGGCTGGCAAGCCGGCCGTCACCGAGGTCGTCTGTGAAACCATCTGGGGTCCGGTGCTTCCGGGCGATGAGGGGCGGGATCCGAGAGCCCTCAAGTGGGTCGCACACGAGGTCGATGCGGTGAATCTCGAGCTCCGCAGGATGGAAAGCGCCGGCAACGTGGAGGAAGCCGTTGCCGTGGCCAACGAGACCGGTATGCCCGCCCAGAATATCGTCATTGCCGACCACCGTGGCCGGATTGCCTGGACGATCGCCGGCAAAATACCGCTGCGGGCCGGGTTCGATGGAAGTCGCCCCACGAGCTGGGCCCGGGAAGGAACCGGCTGGTCGGGCTGGCTGGCGCCGGAAGATTATCCGAAGATTGTCGATCCACCTGCAGGCCGGATCTGGACAGCCAATGCCCGGGTTGTGGACGGTGCCGACCTGCGGATCATGGGCGACGGCGGTTACGCCCTGGGGGCCAGGGCGTCGCGTATCCGCGAGCTGCTACACCGCAGCGATTCCCTCTCCATCCCCGACATGCTTGCTGCGCAGCTTGACGACAACGCCTACTTCTACCAGCGATGGCGTGATCTCGTCCTTTCAGTGATGACCCCAGAAACGCTGACGCAACATCCGGAACGACGCGAATTCAGGCGTCTGGTGGACCGCTGGAGGCCGAGAGCCTCCGTCGACTCCGTGGGTTTTCGCCTCGTTTTCGAGTTTCGTCAGCGTGTGCTGGCCCTGGTTTTCGAGGGCCTGACCGGGCCCGTGCGGGACAAGGTTCCGGGTTTTTCCCTGGACGAGAGTCTCAGGTATGGCGTGGGCCGCCAGTTCGAGGGCCCGGCCTGGCGCTTGATCACCGACCGCCCCGTGCATCTGCTCCACCCGGCGTTCGAAAGCTGGGAGGCTCTCCTGCTGGCCGCCGTTGACGCCACCGTCCCTGAAAACACCGAGCAGACGCCCCTGGATCAGCAGACCTGGGGTCGTCGCAACGTGGCCGATATCCGCCATCCCCTGAGCGCAGCCCTCAGGATTTTCGCGCCTCTGGTGGATATGCCGGCGGACCCTCTTGACGGTGCCACCCACATGCCCCGTGTCCAGCAGTCCGCCTTCGGCGCGTCTGAACGGTTCGCCGTTTCTCCGGGGCGCGAGGAAGAAGGCTACTTCCACATGCCCACAGGCCAGAGCGGGCATCCGCTGTCACCGTTCTACAGGGCCGGGCACCGGGCCTGGGTGGAGGGCGAAGCTACGCCTTTTCTTCCCGGGCCCACGGTCCACCATCTCTGGCTGGATCCGGCCCGTCCCTAGTATCTCCGGGGCACAGGCCGGGTTCTTCATTGCCGGTTGTTGCCCAGGGGGGGCTGACGCCCCGGTTGCCTTTCGCCAGGTCCGGGCAGGCAGGACCTCGGTCAGCCGGGATTCTCGTCCTGGAAGGCAATCAGGTCGGCCAGGATTTCCTGGGAGTGAGTATCCGGATCCACCTTCTCGTAGTGCTTTGCGATCGTCCCGTCGGGCGCGATGAGGAAACTCTGGCGCTTGGCGAATTTGACCACCCCCAGGTTTGTGACCACGCCGTATCGATCGGCGACCTCCCCCTTCCCATCGGAGAGAAGGCTGAACGGCAGGCTGTATTTCTCCGCGAATTCCTGGTGGGACTCTACGTCATCCAGGGAGACACCCAGAATGATCGCGTCCCGCTCCCGGAAAGCGAAAATGTTGTCGCGGAAATTGCAGGCCTCCGTGGTGCAGCCCGGCGTGTCATTCTTGGGGTAAAAATAGAGGGCTACCCACTGGCCCTCATACTGGTCCAGCGTATGCCAGTCCCCGTTCTGATCCTGGAGTCTGAAATCCGGCGCCTGGGTACCGACCGCCGGCACTTCGGCAATCGCTGCGGCGCAGAGGCCCAGGCTGAGCGCGGCGACGACCAAGGGACGCGCCACCCAACGTGTGATGTTCATCTCGGTTTTCTCCTCGCGGGTCATGCAATCTGAAACGGTGGCTGTCAGTTTAACCGCGGTCCGCCCGGAGCGCGGCGGCACTGCCGGCTTGATATGGATTCGGTGTTGTCCGGATCCCGGATTCCGATGGCAACGCAACCGGAAGAAAAGACACGATCGGCGGCGAGTACCCAGCAGCTCGCGACGGGTCTCGTTTTGCCCGGAGGAGGGGCCCGGGCCGCGTATCAGGTGGGGGTGCTGAAGGCCATCGGCCGACTGCTGCCCCGGGGACGCTCGTGCCCGTTTCCCATTCTGACCGGCACCTCCGCCGGCGCGATCAATGCCGTGACCCTTGCCTGCCACGCGGACCGATTCCGGGCCGGGGTGCGTGTTCTCGAGTCTGTCTGGCGGGGCTTCAGGACAAATCAGGTCTTCCGGACCGATGCCCCGGCGATGATTCGTTCCAGCCTTCACTGGGTTGCGACCCTCCTCCTGGGCGGCCTTGGCAGCCACAACCCGCGCAGCCTATTTGACAATGCGCCGCTGAGGGCGCTTCTTGACGAGCGCATTCCTACGGCCAGGATCCAGGGCCAGATCGACGCCGGCACGCTGCGGACCGTGGCAGTCACGCTATCCAGCTACCGCTCCGGCCGTTCGGTAAGTTTCTACCAGGGTCAGCCTTCCCAGCGGGCCTGGAAGCGTGCGCGACGGGAGGGGCGGCCGGCGAGCATCCGGATCGACCATCTGATGGCGTCGGCCGCGGTGCCGATGATTTTCCCCGCAGAGAAGGTCGGGGACGAATTTTTCGGGGACGGCGCGATGCGCCAGATGATGCCGCTCAGCCCGGCCATCCGGCTCGGTGCCGATCGACTGCTCGTTATCGGCGTGAGGAACGAGCGCCCCTGGAACGCCGCTTCCGACGCGTCACCGGGGGGCCGGCCGACCCTGGGTCAAATCGCCGGCTACATGCTGGACACGCTCTTCATGGACGGTCTGTACAGCGACCTGGAAAGGGTGACGCGCATCAACCTCCTTCTGGACCATATCGGTGCGGAAACTCCCGACGGCGCGATCAGGAGAGTGGAGACCCTGGTCATACTGCCGAGCCGGGACCTGCGTGAAATGGCCCTGGAGTACGCCGATGAAATGCCCCTGTCGGTGCGTTTGCTCCTGAGGGGGCTGGGGGCGTACGGCAAGGGCGGTGGACAGCTTCTCAGCTACCTGCTGTTCGAACGAGGATATACGCAGGCACTGATCCGTCTCGGTTACGAGGACGCCATGGAACAGGCCGACGGGATAGCCAGTTTCCTGCGCGGAGAACCGGCCCCGGCCATCGATGCGCCCAACTCGGTGGCGGCCGACCTGTCCGGCCAGTTCCGGCGTCCTGATTTCACCGAATCGGACGTGGCAGCGACCGGTGATCTTGCTGATGCGTATCGAAGCCCGGGCTGACGGCGGCGGAAGGCCGGGATATCGCCCGGGCGACAGGACTTCGCCCCCGCCGAGTCATCCCCGGCCGGGTTCGGGAACGCCTAAATCAGGAGCAGGGTTCCGAGCCCCAGGAAAGTCATGAAACCGACCACGTCGGTGACGGTGGTGAGCACAACACTGCCGGCGAGGGCGGGGTCCACCCCGGCTTTCTTCATCACGAGGGGAATGATGACGCCCGCAATGGCGGCAATGATCAGATTGGCGATCATTGCCAGGGCAATGACGCCTCCCAGTTCCCAGGATTTGAACCACAGTATGGTGGCGCCGGCCACTACCGCCGCCCAGGCCAGTCCGTTGAGTGTTCCCACGGCAAGTTCGCGGATCATGAGCCAGCGGGCGTTGGAGTCCTGAACCTGGCCCAGCGCGAGACCGCGGATCATCAACGTCAGGGTCTGGCTGCCGGCGATCCCGCCCATGCTCGCCACGATCGGCATGAGGACAGCAAGGGCGACGACCTGATTGATGGTTGCCTGGAACAGCCCTACCACCCAGGAAGCCACGAACGCAGTCGCCAGATTGACGCCGAGCCAGACCGCCCTGCGCCGGCTGCTCCGGACGACGGGCGCAAACATATCGTCTTCCTCGTCCAGGCCGGCCATGCTCATGATCGAGTGATCCGCCTGTTCCCGGATGACATCGACCACGTCATCGACGGTAATCCTGCCGACGAGTCGGCCGTCCGGCGCGACAACAGGTGCCGTCACCAGGTCGCGGGTTTCGAATAGAGTGGCGACCTCGCCGGCATGCAGTTCAGCAGGAATACCGGCCACTCCCTTGTCCATCACTTCCGCGACGCTCAGCGCGGGCTCTTCCGTCAGCAGGGTAGTCAGGTAGAGGGCGCCGACGTAGCGATCGTAACGATTGACGACGAACAGGACGTCGGTGTCCCGTGGCAGCCTTCCGCGCATGCGCAGGTACCTGAGGACCACCTCCAGGGTTACGTCCGGACGCACGGTCACGACGTCCGGTTCCATCAGGCCGCCGGCGCTGTCCTCCGGGTAGGACATCATGGTGCGCAGACGTTCGCGGTCCTGATGGTCCATGGACTGCAGGACCTGGCGGGTAACCGTCTCCGGCAGGTCGGGCATCAGATCTGCCAGGTCGTCCAGGTCCATGCCCTCCGTGGCCGCGATGAGTTCCTGTACGTCCATGCCGCTGACCAGCAGCGAGCGGACCTCGTCGTTGAGCTCGACCAGCACGTCACCGTCGCTTTCGGGATCGACCAGCTCCCAGACGACCTCCCGCTGGGCGGGCGGCAGTGACTCGAGCAGATCTGCGATCTCGGCGGGATGGAGAGAATTGAGTTCGCGTCGGACGCGACGCACCGTGCCGCTTTCAAGCGCCTCGTGCAGTCGCTTCAGTCGGGGCGCCCTCTGATCCTGCGTCTCGACGGTCATGCCGTTATTCCCTTTAAGTGACGAGGCCCGCTCGTCTGCGTGAGAGAGGATTTTAAGGCCGCCAGTTGTGCCTGCCTAACCTGCGGGTCGGAGCCGTCTCGCCAGTTTCAGCCTGGCAGTTCCGTGTGACGCAGAGTCACGTTGTGATGATGGTCCCGGAAGTAGCCGGCGAGCTTGTCGACGACGTAGACGGAGCGGTGCTGGCCGCCGGTACAGCCCACCGCGATTGTCAGGTAGCTTCGGTTCCCGCGCTGTATCTCCGGAATCCACCGGTCCAGGAAATCCCGGATGTCGTGAACGAATCGCGTCACCAGCCCGTCGCTTTCGAGAAACTCGATCACGGGCTGCTCCCTGCCGGTGAGACTTCTGAGGCCGGTGACCCAATAGGGGTTGGGAAGGGCGCGTGCGTCGAACACAAAGTCGGCATCGGCGGGCACACCGTGCTTGAAGCCGAATGACTCGAACTGCAGGGAGAGCTGGGAATTGCTGCGCTGTGCGACCCGATCCCGTATGGTCTGACGAAGTTCCTGGACGCTCATTCGCGAGGTGTCCACGACCAGATCGGCAATGTCGCAGAGCGGCGCGAGCAGCTCTCTCTCGAATTCGATCGACTGTTTGAGGCCCTGGCCCAGCCCGCTGAAGGGGTGTTTGCGGCGGGTCTCGCTGTACCTCTTGAGGAGAACATCCGGTGCGCAGGTCAGGAAAATGACCTCACAGCCGGTGCCGTCCGCCCGCAGGGCCTCCACCAGCCCGGCGACTCGATGGATGTCCTCCGGCTCGGGACGTGTGTCCAGACCGACGGCAAGCAGCTCGAATTTGGGGCCCGAGTGGCCGAGTTCCCTGATCAGCGTCTCGAGAAGCCGACCGGGAATGTTGTCCACGCAGTAATAATCAAGATCCTCCAGCATGTGGAGGGTGGAGCTCTTTCCGGACCCGGAAAGACCGCTGACAATAAGCAGTCGCACTTCAGGCTCACTCCCGGCGAATCGCGTTGGCTGCGCACCGGCATGAGCCGGTGGTCAGGCGCTCGCGGACTGCGGCGCGCTATGGCCGATAATCATATCGTACAGCGTGCGGCTGCTCTTGGCGCTCCGCAGCATCCGTTGGAAAGCCGGGTCCCCGAATATCTGGCCGGCCTCTTTCAGGCACGCCTTCCGTTCTGTCCCGGCAATATCCGGCAGCACGATGGCGAACATCAGGTCCACCGGTACCCCGTCCGGCGTATCGTAGTCGACAGGATGCGCGAGTTTAACGAATGCCCCTATGATCCTTTCAAGCCCGTCGATGCAGCCGTGAGGGATGGCGACTCCGCCGGGCAGGGCAGTGCAACCTACCTTCTCCCGGCTGATGAGGCTGTCGAAGACCGCCCCCTGGGCGAGCTCGTCGTCGGCGCCGGCGATCATTTCGCTAAGGATATCGAGCGCGTGCTTCTTGCTGCGCGCATCCACGTTTCGTAGAACCCTGCTGGGCTCGATTATGGAGGCGATGTCCATGTGTCGCTCCGCCCCGTAAAGTCAAACCCGTCCCGTCTCAGGCGAGACGCTGACGGTGAGCCTCCCGGGGATGATGATCCGTCAATTTCTCACGGTATTTCTTGACGCGTCGATCCAGACGATCGACCAGTCCATCGATGGCGGCATACATATCGCCGGCAACGAATTCGGCGTAGATCTTGCCCCCGGCCACGTAGAGTGTCGCTTCAGCCTTGTGCCTCAGCTTCTCGACGGTCAGTATGCAGCGGGCGTCCGTGAGGTGATCGCAATGCCGCACGACCTTCTCCATCTTGCTGTGCACGTAATCTCGCAGCGGAGCGGTAACTTCGACGTGGTGGCCAGTGACATTGATCTGCATAACCTTCTCCTCTCTGAACGGTTCCGACGGCCCAAGGGCTATCGTGGACCGTCTATCCGATTTCCTGTTCTGTTCCGGGCTTGCTCCGCGGAGCGGATTCGGGGGGGCCGATGATCCTTGTGCTTGTAACCGGGAGTTTGCTGGCAAGGGCAGTTCATTTTGTTTTTGATCGGGGCCGGCAGTGCAGGCCGGGCCCCTGCCTCCTATTCTAGAACCAACTCGAGCCCCGTGCCTAGACCGGGGCGCATTACAGCGTGGCCGCTCTGCGCCGTTCGCTGGACGATGGAATCCCTAATGATTCCCGATACTTGGCGACGGTTCGCCGCGCTACCCTGGCGCCGCTCTTCTCCAGGAGCCTGGCAATTGCGTTGTCGCTCAGGGGCTTGGCTGCGTCTTCTTCGGCGATCAGGCGCCGGATCTGGGCACGGATCACAGTGGAGGATACTTCGCTGCCGTCGGTGGCCGAAACATGGCTGGAGAAAAAGAATTTGAACTCGAAGACGCCCCGCGGCGTGTGCATGTATTTGGCAGTGGTCGCCCTGGAGATGGTTGACTCGTGCATGCCGAGTTCTTCGGCCACGTCCTTCAGGATCATCGGCTTCATTGCCATGTCGCCTCTTTCCAGGAAAGCCTCCTGACGGCGCACGATGCAGCTGGCCACGCGTATCAGTGTCTCATTGCGGATTTCGAGGCTTTTCACGAGCCATCGTGCTTCCTGCAGCTGAGATCGGAGGGTCTCGTACTCTTTTTCCCGGCTGACCAGCTTTGCGTAGCTGTCGTTGACCCGGATCCTGGGCGCGATTCCCGGATTGGCCTCGACCACCCATCTGTCCTCGTGGCGCCGTACGAACACGTCCGGGATGATGTATTCGGGGGGTGTCGACGGTATGGTGGCGCCCGGTTTCGGATGCAGAGTCCGTAGCAGTCCGAGAGCGGTATCCAGCTCCTCGGGAGAGCATGTCAGACGTTTTCTCAGCGTGGGGTACTGTTGCCTGGCGACGAGTTCGAGAAAGGATTCCGCGATCTGATGTGCAAGGGCGACTCCCGGGATGTCCTTGTCCATGGCGTCGAGCTGGACCAGCAGGCACTCTGAGAGATTCCGCGATCCGACGCCCGTGGGATCGAATCGCTGAATGCGCCGAAGCACAAATTCCAGGAACTCTTCGTCCGCTTCGGCCTCGCTCTCGAGCAATCTCGCCAGATCGGCGAGGTCCGCTTTCAGATAGCCGTCGTCATCGATGGCGTCGATGATCACCCTGCCGGCCGCGTTCTCGTCCTCGGAGAAGCGATTCATCTCCAGCTGCCACAAAAGGTGATCCCGCAGATTATTGTCGGACCGATCCGGGTAATCCCGGTTGTCCCGGAGATCTTGCGGAGCGGCAGGGCGGTCCGGCTGTCCCAGGGTCGATATCTCCGCATACTCGACCTCGAGTTCCTCATCGGTGAGCCGCTGCTCATCTGACACCTCACCGTGTTCCAGCGCCTCGTCTCCGATGACATCCGGCTCTTCCAGCTCCAGCATCACGTTTTCTTCAAGCGCGGTGTGGATTTCGGCCTGGAGATCCAGCACGGGCAATTGAAGCAGGCGGATGGCCTGCTGCAGCTGAGGCGTCATGGTCAGCTGCTGGCCGGTCCTGAGCTGGAGGCTGGGCTTTAGCATGGCCGAGCGGCAGTTCTGGCAGGATTCCCGGGCGGAAGGCGCTTCATAATCGGAAATCCTCCCCCAGGTAGACCTCCCTGACCTGTCGATTGGACAGGATCTGCTCCGCATCTCCGGCGGCGATCACCTTGCCGCCGCTCAGGATGTAAGCGTGGCCGCAGATGCCGAGGGTTTCGCGGACGTTGTGGTCAGTGATCAGGACGCCGATACCTCTGTCGCGAAGGTGCTCGATAATTCGCTGAATATCCAGCACCGAAATCGGATCAACGCCGGCGAACGGCTCATCCAGGAGGATGAAAGCGGGGTCGGCTGCAAGAGCGCGGGCAATTTCCACTCGTCTCCGTTCTCCGCCGGACAGGCTCAGGCCCATGTTGCCGCGGATATGAGCAATGTGCAGTTCCTCGAGCAGCTCGTCGAGTATCTGGTGTCTCTCGGCGCCTCCCAGTTTCCGACGGGTCTCCAGCACGGCGAGAATGTTGTCCTCGACGCTCAGCTGCCTGAAGACAGAGGCTTCCTGAGGCAGGTATCCCAGCCCCAGTCGGGCTCGACGATGCATGGAGAGACCGGTGATATCCCGGTCACCCAGGAAAATGTGACCGCCATCCGAGGGGATAAGCCCCACGATCATGTAGAAGGCCGTGGTCTTCCCGGCGCCATTCGGTCCAAGCAGGCCGACGACCTCGCCTCCGGAAATCTCCAGATTCAGCTCGTCCACAACCTTTCTGGATCTGAAACTCTTGGAGATCGACTCGGCTCGTAGCGTGGTCATTGGTCAGAATCCGTGGCCGGTGTTTCGGGCGTGTCCTCCGGCGGTTCATCGTCCGACTCCGCCTCTTCCTCGACGATGCCAAGGGTCTGCGGGGTGACGGTGATCTGTACCCGACTGTCGCCACTATCATCCGAACTGGCCACGAGTTTTTCCGACTCGAGTTCATAAAGCAGCGTGGATCCGAGAATTTCGTTCTTCCCGTCCACGATTCGCGCATTACCGGTGAGCGTCAGCTTTCCACCCGCTACGTCATATTCAATGGTTTGCGCCCCTCCGCTGATGGCCCTGGACTCTTCCGTCTGGTCCCGCTCGAAAGTCGCCGGGCTACCGTGGACGGACGCTTTCAGCAGCCGGTGGTCGCGAAAGTTCAGGACGGCGGTGTCGGAACGAATTCGCGACGCTTCGCCGTCGATTCGGACGTTGCCGGTGAATTGCCATGAGCTGTTGGTGAAGTCCAGGTCGTCGGCGCTGGCGGAGTTGGCCGCAATGGACAGCGTGCCCTGCCGAATACGCACGTTGCGGAAGAAAAGGGTGCCCTGGTCGCGGTCGAACTCGGAAGAATCCGCGTCCAGGGAGATGGGTTCCCGGGAATCCGGCAGTATTGCCCATGCTTTCGGCAACACGACAATCAGTGCCGTCAGCAGCAGGGCGCGACTATGGTGGAGTGAAAAGGCCATTCACCCGGGATTCTAGCCTCACCAGGCCCTTCGTTAAATCTACGCTCATGCCGACCGCGTCCACGGTGTAAGGGCCCTGGGTGAATTTCACCTCGCTGGAAGTCGTCGCCTGGCTGGTCGTCGCATCCACATCGAGGACGGGCGTCGTGAGCACAATCGGGGGTTCGGACCCGCTTTCGAAAACCACGCGGACGCCCCCTTTAAGGCGGAGCGTCCGCCAGTCCAGCCGGGCCGAGCCGCTCGGCGCCGTCACCAGCCAGTCCGACTCTTCTTCCTGACGATACTCGATGCGAACCTCGTCCATTTCGACCAGGTCGGTAGCAACGCCGTAAGTCATTCTGGCCGCGTCCAGCCGGTAGAGGGGATGCCCGTCGGGGCCCGGAGAGACGAATCCGGCATTCAAAAGATAGTAACCGGCAACTTCCGCATCCTCTTCGCCGGTGTCGGTCTTGTGATCCCGAACGGCGCGCTGCCAGCTCCACGTGATCAGGGTACAGGCCGCGAGAAAACCTGCCGCCAGGATTGTGTTGCGTTTCAAGACTGACTGTCCGCCGTTGCCGGGCGTCTGCTCAGGACAAAGTCACAAAATTCCCTCACCGCACCGCGGCCTCCCTCCTGGCGGCCGACCCACTGGCAGACTTCCTTGACGGATGGATGGGCATCCGCCGGGCAGGCCGCCAGCCCCACCTGGCGAAGTACCGGTATGTCCGGTTCGTCGTCGCCCAGGAAAGCCGTCTCCGCCGCGCTAATCCCGATCTCAGAGAGCAGCCGGTGAAGGAGCGGCAGCTTGTCGTGATCCCCCTGAAAGACCCGCTTGATTCCCAATTCGGCCATCCGGAGAGCGACGGCGTCCGAGCTGCGGCCAGAGATCACCGCCAGCTCGAGACCCGCATGTCTCAGGGCCTTGACGCCGACACCGTCGCGAACGTGGAATACCTTGATCTCCTCGCCTTCTGCCGTATAGAACAGTCGGCCGTCCGTGAAAACACCGTCCACGTCGAAGACAACAAGCCTGATGGCGGCGACCCTGTCGGCGAGTTCCGGCATCAGACGACCCCTGCGTGAAGCAGGTCGTGAATATTCAGGGCGCCGATGAGCCGCCCGTTCTCGTCTGCGACCAGCAGGGCCGTAATGGCGAAATCCTCCATTATCCGAACCGCCTCGGCAGCCAGAACGTCCTGCGTCACTGTCTTGCAGCCCCGGGTCATGACTTCGTCGATGTCCGTGCCGTGGAAGTCGGTGTTACGGTCGATGGCGCGTCGCAGATCGCCGTCGGTAAAGATTCCGATGATGGTGTCGTGGTCATCCACGATGGCCGTCATTCCGAGGCCCGTGCGGGTCATCTCGAACAGCCCTTCGCTGACCGGGGCGTCGGGTTTCACCTTCGGTATCTGTTCGCCGGTGCGCATGATGTCGGCGACCCGCAGCAGGAGTCTGCGCCCGAGGGATCCGCCGGGATGAGAGCGGGCAAAATCCTCCTCCGTGAAATCCCGGCATTCGAGCAGCGTCACCGCCAGCGCATCCCCCATGGCCAGGGTCGCCGTCGTGCTTGCGGTGGGCGCGAGATTCAGGGGGCAGGCCTCCTTGTCCACTCCGGTATGGAGATTGACGTCGGCTGCCTGGGCCAGCGTTGACTCGGGACGACCGGTCATGGTGATCAGCGGAACGCTGAGACGCTTGATGAGGGGCAGAATCAGCACGATCTCGGGAGTCTCCCCGGAGTTCGATACTGCCAGGACCACATCATGGGCCGTGATCATGCCCAGGTCGCCATGGCTCGCTTCGCCGGGATGAACGAAAAAGGACGGGCTGCCGGTGCTCGCGAGCGTTGCGGCGATTTTTCCCGCGATATGCCCGGATTTGCCCATTCCCGTGACCACGATCCGGCCTCGACAGGCCAGACAGATTTCGCAGGCTTTGACGAAATCGGGGCCGATCGAGCGAAGAAGACCGCGGACCGCATCGGCTTCGATGTCCACGACGACCCTGGCCCGGTCTATGGCCCGTTCAGGGATGAGGCTCTTCATAACAGGTCTTGCTGTTTTTTCCTGCCGATCAATTGATGCGCGTAAGGTAGCCGATATACCAGACGAAGCCGCCCAGCAGGGCGATGCCTTGCACCCGGCTGATCCTCCCGGCACCGGTAAAATTGTAGGTCATCGCAAAAAGAATAAGCGTCAGGGCGATCATCACGGGCAGGTGGATCCCTAGGATTTCCGCGCTGAAGCTGGTGGGGTGGATCAAGGCAGCCGGTCCGATCACGGCCAGGCAATTGAACATGTTCGAGCCAATGATATTGCCCAGGGCGATATCGTGCTCTCCCTTGACCGCGCTTACGATGGATACTGCCAGTTCGGGCAGGCTGGTGCCGACCGCAACGATCGTAAGACCGATGACGAGATCGCTGACTCCGAGATTGATGGCAATGTGATGTGCGCCCCACACGAGCATCCGGGCGCCGACCAGCAGGACGACGAGCCCCAGGGCCAGCCAGCTCAGCGCCATGCCCGTACTCATGTCGCTCGGAATCTCGGCGGCGATTTCCTCCTGGATAGGGTCCACGTCGTCGTTCGCCTGGCTGCCCAGGCGGACCAGCCATTGCATCACCAGTACGAGACCGCCCAGCAGGATGATACCGTCCAGTATTCCAAGATAGGTATCCAGGAAAAGCATGACCGTGAGCAGGGTCACCGCCAGCAACGCGGGCATTTCCCTGCGCAGCACCGTCGATCGGACGATCATCGGTCGCACGACGGCAGTGGCGCCAAGCACCAGAGCGATGTTGGCGATATTGGAACCGATGGCATTGCCCACGGCGAGTTCCGTGTTGTCGTGGAGGGCCGCAGTGATTGATACGAGTATCTCCGGTGCCGAGGTCGCGATTGCCACCACGGTCAAACCGATGAGCAGGGTCGGCAGTCCGAAATTTCGGGCTGCGCCGGCTGCACCCACGACGAACCGATCCGCACCCCAGATGAGGAGGGCGAAGCCGGCGATTGTGGATGCGGAAAACAGAAGCATCGTGCAATGCGAATCCGTGGAAAAGACCCGGTGTATACGATGGATCGAGCGAGTAATCATACACGTTTGAGGCTTCAAGCCATTAGCCCGGCGAGCCCCCCATTGTTTGGCATGTTGTCCCGATTCGCTAGAATGCCGGCTCTCAGGCACGCGAGCGCGCGGCCGCAGAATGCAGAGGAAAAGGCAGATGGATCCCCGCGAAGTCACACGACTCATCCAGGAAGGTTTGGAGACAGCCCACGTGGAGGTCCGTTCCGACGACGGCAGCCATTTTGCGGCCGTCGTCGTTTCCGATCATTTCGAGGGTCTCAGACCGATCCAGCGCCACCAGCTCGTCTACAAGACACTGGGGGAGAGAGTCGGTCGGGAAATTCACGCCCTGTCCATCCGGGCCCTCACGTCGGCCGAGGCAGGCGATTCCTTCGGCTGACGCTTCGCTCTTTTAAATGGACAAACTTTCCATAACCGGCGGCACGAGGCTAGACGGCCAGGTGCGGATCTCCGGCGCCAAGAATGCTGCGCTGCCGGTGCTGGTGGCGACCCTTCTTGGCGACGGACCGATGACCGTGTCCAATATTCCGCAGCTGCGGGATATCTCCACGACCATCGAGCTTCTGGGCAGGATGGGCGTGGACGTGACCATCGACGAGCGGATGCAGGTCGAGGTCAATCCCGACAGCATCAAGGTGTTCGCGGCGCCCTACGAACTGGTGAAGACCATGCGCGCCTCGATTCTGGTGCTCGGCCCGCTGGTGGCCCGGCACGGCCGGGCCGACGTGTCGCTCCCGGGCGGATGCGCCATCGGTGCCCGGCCTGTCAACCTCCATGTCCAGGGCCTCCGCGCCATGGGAGCCGAGGTCGAGATTGATCGGGGATATATCAAGGCTCGCGCGGAGCGGCTGAAAGGGGCCCGTATTGTCCTGGATACGGTCACGGTCACGGGTACCGAAAATCTGATGATGGCCGCGAGCCTGGCTCGCGGCGAGACGGTCATCGAGAACGCGGCCCGGGAGCCCGAAGTCACGGACCTGGCGAAGTGCCTGGTTGCGATGGGCGCCATCATCGAGGGTGCCGGCAGCGATACGATCCACATCCAGGGAGTGGATGCGCTCAGCGGCGCTTCCCACGAGGTCCTTCCCGACAGAATCGAGACCGGCACCTTTCTCGTGGCGGGGGCGATTACCGGCGGCCGGGTGCGCGCCCAGGGAACGCGAACGGACAACCTGGACGCCGTACTCGCGAAACTAACCGAGTGCGGCGCGGTGATCCGGACAGGTGACGACTGGGTCGAGGTGGACATGGAGGGGCGACGCCCGCGCGCCGTGGATCTGCGCACGGCTCCGTACCCTGCTTTCCCCACCGACATGCAGGCTCAGTTCACGGCCCTGAATTCCGTCGCCGAGGGCGTCGGCACAATTACCGAGACGGTGTTCGAGAACCGTTTCATGCATGTGCTGGAAATGCAGCGAATGGGGGCCGATATAAGGCTGGAGGGAAATACGGCTATCAGCGAGGGTGTGGCGGCGCTAAAGGCAGCGCCGGTGATGGCCACTGATCTTCGCGCGTCCGCGAGCCTCGTTCTGGCCGGTCTGGTGGCCGAGGGCGAAACCGTTATCGAAAGGATTTATCACATCGACCGGGGCTACGAGAGGATAGAAGAGAAACTGAACCGTCTCGGCGCCAGGATCTCGCGAATCCCCGGCTGAGGGAGAATCATCCGCCGCCCGGTGACGGCCTCTCTGCCACTTCCGCCTCTACCGTGAATTCCTGGCCCAGCCGCTTTCCGGTCAGCACGACCCGAGTCCCCGGCTCCATGCGAGCGATCAGCCTCAGGGCGTCCTGCCAGACGACGACAGGAGTCTCGTCAATATAGGTAATCACGTCCGTGGGGCGCAGGCCCGCCCGGTCCGCCGGGCTGCCGCTTTGCACCCTCGTGAGAATGATCCCGAATCCCTCGTCCAGGCCCAGAGCCTCTGCCTGGTCCGGCGTCAGCGTCTCGGTGGCCACACCGAGCCAGCCCCGGACGACCCGGCCATGGCTGATGAGGTCCTCCATGACGCCGCGCACCAGGTTCACCGGGATGGCGAACCCGATGCCTTCCGAGTCCAGCCTCCGTGAGAAAAACGCGGTGTTGATGCCCACAAGCTGGCCTGACGCGTTGACCAGAGCCCCGCCGGAATTACCCAGATTGATGGCCGCGTCCGTCTGAATGAAATTTTCGAAAGGCGACAGGCCGAGCTGGCCCCGCCGGGTGCCGCTGACGATACCCTGGGTCACCGTCTGGCCGATACTGAAAGGATTGCCGATAGCGAGCACCACGTCACCCACCCGCAGGGTGTCTGAGCGCCCGAGGGGTATCTTGGGCAGATCGTCAAGGTCGATCTTGAGGAGCGCCAGATCCGTGTCCGGATCGGTACCGACGACCGCCGCGGAACTGGCCCGTCCGTCGGTCAGGAAAACCTGAATGCTTGCCACCCCGTCGATGACGTGATCGTTGGTGATCACGTAACCTTCGTCATCCATGATGACCCCGGATCCCAGGCTTTCCACGGCCGAGATTCCGCCGTCCCGTCCGCCGCCCGAGCGGACGGTGCTCACCAGGTTGACAACTGCCGGCGCGGCTACCGACACCGCGTCGGAATAGGATGAAGGCCCTGCCCCAGCGGGATTCCGGCCAGACTGGACCAGGCCCGGGAACAGATAGACGACCACGAAGGCCGCCGCCAGGCCCACCGTCGCCGATTGCAGAAGGAAGATAATTGCCGTTCTCAGGCGTGCCATGGTTTTCCGTCGAAGCCTCGGGCATCCGGAACCCGGGATTATGTGGGGGACCCTCGCGAGACTCAATTTCGAGATACCCCCGTCGGTCGCGGAGAGGGTACCTCTGTAGGCACCGAGAGTTGGCGCCGTGTATAATGGTGGGATTGCTACCCACCGGTCCAGAACACCCACAGGATACCCCTGTGGCCACCGAAACATCATCAATGAAAAGCGTCCGGGAGATCTCTTGCGATGAGCGACGACGTTGATCTGAGCAGACGTCATTTCCTTGGAGTGGCGACAGCCGTCACCGGCGGTGTCGGTGCGGTCATGGCCGCGGTTCCCTTTCTGGCTTCTTGGAAACCCAGCGCTCGCGCCCAGGCCCTCGGTGCGCCCGTCCAGGTGGACGTGGGCAAACTGGAGCCGGGCGGTCTTCTTAAGGTCGAGTGGCGCGGCAAACCCGTATGGATCCTGCGCCGCACCGACAAAATGCTGGAGCAGGTAGAGGCGGCGGATCCCCAGGTGCGCGATCCGGCATCCAACCAGCCGCAGCAGCCCGAATACGCGAGAAACGAGTTTCGCGCCATCAAGCCCGAGTATCTGGTGGTGATAGGTAGCTGCACCCACCTGGGATGTTCGCCCATAGAGCGGTTCGACGTGGGCGCTGCAGACCTGGGGCCGGACTGGCACGGCGGTTTCTACTGCCCGTGTCACGGGTCCAAATTCGATCTGGCCGGACGCGTTTACAAGAGTGTGCCGGCGCCGCTCAATCTGCCGGTGCCGCCACACCGTTATGTCAGTGATTCCGTAATCCTGATTGGATCCGATTCCGGAGTGGCGTGATGAGTACCTCGCAGCACGAAGCAGCAAAACTGGCCAATCCCGGTGGCGGAGGCTTCAGCCGCTGGTTCAACAAGCGTTTCCCCTTGGACAAGATGCTCCGTGAGCACATCACGGAGTACTACGCTTCCAAGAACCTGAACTGGTGGTTCGTATTCGGCTCTCTGGCGCTGGTGGTGCTGATCCTGCAGATCGTCACCGGCATTTTCCTGACGATGAACTACAAGCCCTCCGCAGAAGAGGCCTTCGCATCCGTCGAATACATAATGCGGGACGTGGAGTGGGGCTGGCTCATACGCTACATGCATTCCACGGGAGCTTCCATGTTCTTCGTGGTGGTCTACATCCACATGTTCCGTGGTCTCATGTACGGGTCCTACAAGTCGCCCCGAGAGCTGATCTGGATCTTCGGCATGTTCATCTACCTCGCCCTGGCGGCGGAGGCTTTCTTCGGATATCTGCTGCCCTGGGGCCAGATGTCCTATTGGGGCGCCCAGGTCATTGTCTCCCTGTTCGGCGCCATCCCGGTGGTGGGAGAAAGCCTGGTGGAATGGATCCGGGGCGACTATTTCATTTCCGATATCACGCTCAACCGATTTTTCGCGCTTCACGTGATCGCTCTGCCGCTGGTTCTGGTCGGGCTCGTGGCGGTGCATATCATCGCTCTCCACGAGGTCGGGTCGAATAATCCCGACGGTATCGAAATCAAGGAGAAGAAAGGGCCCGATGGCGTTCCGCTGGACGGGATCCCGTTCCATCCGTATCACACCGCCAAGGACCTGGTCGCTTTCGTGGCTTTCGCCATCGTTTTTGCCGCTATCGTGTTTTTTGCTCCGGAGATGGGTGGATATTTCCTCGAGCACGCGAATTTCGAAGCCGCGGATCCCCTGAAGACCCCGGAACACATCGCTCCGGTCTGGTATTTCACTCCCTTCTACGCAATTCTTCGCGCAGTCCCGGACAAGCTCGGCGGAGTGATATTGATGGGATCGGCGATGATCCTGCTTTTCTTCCTGCCCTGGCTGGACAGAAGCCCTGTCCGGTCGGTGCGCTACCGGGGATGGATGTTCAAACTGGCGCTGGCCGTGTTTGTGGTCAGCTTTATCGTGCTGGGCTTTCTGGGCACCCAGCCGGCCACCGGCGCCTACACCATCATGGCGCGCATTTTCACCGTGCTTTATTTCGCCTTTTTCCTGCTGATGCCTATCTATACCAAGCTGGAGAAAACCAAGCCGGTCCCGGAGAGGGTGACCTACCATGGTTAGGAAGCTGATTGTCGCGGCGGTGCTCGCGTCGGCACCCGTGATTACGCTGGCGGCAGGCGGGGGTGGCCACGTAGAAAAAGCCAATGTGGACATCTCGAACGAGGCCAGCCTCCAGCGCGGCGCCAAGTATTTCGTCAACTACTGCCTCGGCTGCCATTCGGCCAAATACGTTCGCTATAACCGGCTGGCGATGGACCTGGGTTTGACGGAGGAGCAGCTGGTAGAAAATCTCATGTTCACCGGCGAGCGTCCTTTCGACACCATGGATAACGCCATACCCGATGTCGATTCTTCCAACTGGTTCGGACGAACCCCGCCGGATCTCTCCCTGACCGCCCGAGCCAGGGGCTCAGACTGGGTGTACAGTTTCCTGAAGTCCTTTTATCTGGATCCTTCGAAAGCCACCGGCTCGAATAATCTGGTTCTGCAGGGCGCCAGCATGCCGCATGTGCTCTGGGAACTGCAGGGTGTCCAGAAGGCTGTTTTCCGGACCGAGACCGGCCCGAATGGCGATCCGCACGAGGTCTTCAGTCATTTCGAGATCGTGCAGCCCGGGCTGATGAATCCCGAGGAGTTCGACGGAGTCGCCAGCGACCTGACCGCGTTCCTGACCTATATCAGCGAGCCGGTGCAGCTGGAGAGGCAGTCCCTCGGTATCAAGGTCATTCTCTTCCTTGTCGTCTTTTTCCTTTTTGCTTTCCTTTTCAAGAAGGAGCTGTGGAAGGACGTTCGCTGAATGCGGGTCCGGCCGGTGCCGAAGCCCGAGGATCTGGAGTAATTTGATGGCATTGATTGCCAACCGACGTTCCGTAATGACGCTGTTCTCGCATCCGACCTGTCCGCACAGTCACAGGGTCAGGCTGGTTCTGGCGGAAAAGAGTATTAATGTGGATGTGGTCAGCGTGGAGGGTCCCAGTCTTCCCGAGGACCTGATCGACCTCAACCCGTACAACAGTGTTCCGACCCTGGTGGATCGCGATCTGATCCTTTACGACTCCCGGGTCATCATCGAGTATCTGGATGAGCGATTTCCTCACCCGCCATTGATGCCCGTCGATCCGGTGACGCGGGCCCAGTTCCGGCTCGCGCTGTATCGGATCGAAAGAGACTGGTACGGGCTCGCGGAAGAGATCGAGGAGGCCCGGGACCGCAAGACGGCAAACAAGGCGCGGAAGATTCTGCGCGAGAGCATTCTTGCCAGCGCCGAGGTTTTCCGGGCAAAGCCCTTTTTCCTGAGCGACGAGTTTTCGCTGGTGGACTGCACAATCGCCCCGATCCTGTGGCGGTTGCCGGTCTACGAAATCGATCTCCCCGCGGTCCAGGCCAAGCCCATCGAGCAGTATGCCGAGGCCGTTTTTGGGCGGAAATCCTTCCAGTCGAGTCTCACTGAACTCGAAGAGGAAATGCGGGCCTGACTGCCCGACGTCTTCTTGTCTGGTTCCCAGCTCCCGCGGCGCCCCTATCTCCTTCGTGCGATGCACGAGTGGATCAGCGATAACGGTCAGACAGCCCATATAGTGGTGGACGCCACCGTGGACGGTGTCGAGGTGCCAGCAGAACACGTCAAGGAAGGTAAAATCATCCTCAATATCAGCCACGGCGCCACCAGCAACCTCGCGATTGGCAACGAGATTGTCGAATTCGGCGCCCGGTTCGGTGGCGCGCCCCGCCAGCTGACCATCCCGGTGTCGGCAGTCCTCGGCATCTATGCCCGGGAAACAGGACAGGGAATGATTTTCGGTTCGGAAGATCACCCCGAGCCCGACCCGGATGCGCCGAAAGACGACGGCGGACGGCCCAGGCTTCGGGTAGTCAAGTAGCCGATTGCGGATCCGGCAGGCTTTTGTCGGGATTGAGGATTCCGACGGGATCGAACTGGGACTTGATCTGCCGCATGAGGGCTAGCGTTTCCGGTTCGATTTCCATGGCGACAAACGGGCGTTTCTCGTGACCGACGCCGTGTTCCCCTGAAAGGGTCCCTCCGAGGGCCAGGACGCGGCTGAAGACTTCGGCCAGACATGCCTCCATTCGGCGCTGCTCTCCCGGCTGGTCCGGATCGCCGAGCAAATTGACGTGTATGTTTCCATTCCCGGCATGGCCGAAGCTGACGATGGTGATGCCGCTCGAGGAAGACAGTTCCTCGAGGCCGCCGATGAACTCGGCCATTCGGGACACCGGCACCGCCACGTCCTCGTTGATTTTTTTGGGCGCAATTTTTCTCAGCGCGGGCGAGAGCGCCTTGCGCGCAGCCCACAGGTCCGCGGTCTCCGCCTCGCCGGAGGCCTGACGGAACTCGATCATGCTGTCATTGGAGGCGGCCTTGCGGATGGCTGTCAGAGCGTCTCCGATTGCGCCTGGCGTGCCGTCCACTTCCAGCAGCAGCATGGCGCCTGCTGCTCTCGGCAGCGTGGTCTCCGACATTTCGCGGATGAGTCCTATCGAGCTTCCGTCCATGAATTCGAGTACCCGCGGCGTGCAGGGCTGGGCCATTATGGCGGCGACAGCGGCGGCAGCACCGACCATGTCCCGGTAAACGATTCGCGCGGTGACGATACCTGCCGGAAGAGGAGTCAGCAGCAGGGTAGCCTCGCTGATGACGGCAAGAGTGCCTTCCGAACCGATCAGCAGACGGGTGAGGTCATATCCGACCACCCCTTTTGTCGTGTAGCAGCCCGTTCGGATCGAGCGGCCATCGCCCGCGACGGCACGGAGCCCCAGGGTGTTGTCCCGTGGCGTGCCGTATTTCAGCGCCCGTGGTCCCGCCGCGTTGCAGCCCAGGTTCCCGCCGATGGAGCAGTAATCCGCAGAAGTGGGATCAGGCGGCCAGAAAAAACCATATTCCGCCGCTGCCCGTTGCAGGCGACCGTTGGTCACCCCCGCCTGGACGACCGCCACTCGATTCGGGGCATCGATGTCCACAATCCTGTCCATCCGTTCGGTGGAAAGGACGAGACCGCCGGCCGAGGGTACTGCGGCGCCGGTGGTGCCTGTGCCGCGACCTCTGACGGTGAGCGGTAGCCCGTGGCGGCTGCAGGCGCCCACTACCGTCACAACACCCTGATGGTCGTCAGGCAGCGCTACCGCGGCCGGCATTTCCTGCCGCTTGCTGTTGTCGTATCCGTAAGTCCATCGGTCCGCCGGGTCCGTCAGGATCGCCCCAGGGCCGAGTTCTTCCAAGAGCTCGGCTACCAGGTCCCTGACCGTTTCGCTGGATCGATTCATAGACCGGGATGCCGCGATCAGATCTCCGGACCGAGAAGTTCTCGATCAATCAGGTCGCAGAGGCAATGGATGACCAGCAAATGGACTTCCTGGATGCGGGGAGTACTCTCAGCCGGCACCCGGATCTCCACGTCCTGGCCCCGCATCATGCCGGTCATCGCTCCCCCGCCACGCCCGCACAGGCCCACGACTTTCATCTCCCGTTCGTGAGCGGCTTCGATGGCCAGGTTGACGTTTTCCGAGTCACCGGAGGTGGAGATCGCCAGGAGCACGTCTCCTGGCTGCCCGAGAGCCCGCACCTGCTTGGCGAACACTTGCGCGAAAGCGAAGTCATTGGCCACGGATGTCAGCGTGGAGCTATCGGTCGTAAGGGCGATGGCCGGCAGGCCGGGACGTTCTCTCTCGAAACGGTTCAGCATTTCGGAGGAAAAGTGCTGGGCGTCGGCCGCAGAACCACCGTTGCCGCAGGAAAAAATTTTTCCGTTGCCCAGGAGACAGTCCGTCATGATTCCGGCGGCTCGCACCACGGCCGGTGCCAGCGGTCCCGCGGATTCCCGCTTTGCGGAGATGCTTGCCTCGAAATGTCTTCTGACCCGGTCTTCTGCGGTCATCCCTCGTCGCCTCGAAAAACGCCTCCGGGCCGGGCGAAGCCGCAGCATGACCACTCCTCACGGGCGGAAGGCATCCTTGATCCACTCGATGGCATTGTGGCCGCGACCCCGGGAAATTGCCACAACGTCGAACCGCATCGGCCGTTCGGCGAGTTTCGGTCGAGCGGCGATGAGACATCGGGCGGCGCGGATGACCCGGGACTGTTTTATCCGGCCGACCGATTCGGCAGCGGAACCGAATTCACGGGAACGGCGTGAGCGCACCTCCACGAAAACCACGGTGTCGCGATCATCCATCACGAGATCGATTTCACCGAACCTGGAATGAAAGTTGCGGACAATGAGCTTCAGCCCCTGCTGCCGCAGGAAGCGCTCCACGTCCCGCTCGGCCGCGGTCCCGGCAAGGCGGCTCAAGGCGCAGGTGCGGGGGCGAGTCTCACCTCTCCGTTGACCACCCGGGCCCAGTCCAGCGTTCGAGCGATGCGACCCGAGGAGGTCAGATGCAGCGTCCCGCTCAGAGCGTCGATTTCAGAAATTGCCCCTGGCCCGGCGCCGCGAAGTAACGGCACCAGGGTATAGGCGTCAAAACCCAGGGCGTACAGGCGGGCCCGGCGGCCGGTTGCGCTCGGCCAGATGCGCTCGACCCTGTTTCGAAGACTGGCAAACTGCGGGTCGCTGGCGAGCACCCAGGGCATATCGTCGAAGCGGACACCTTCCAGGTCGTTGCCGGGAGGCTCCCCCGGAAGATAGATGGACGACGTGGCATACACGGGCAAGTCGTAGGCGTAATGAAAGCGGAATTGCGGCGCTATCTGTTTACCGTCCCGGGGCAGCGCGGCAAGGAATATGAATTCCGCATCCTGCCGGCGCCGAGGCTCGAAGGCCAGGTTCGTGCCAAGGGCCCTCTCGAGCCGCTGATGCCTCGCGCGGCTGTCGTCCACATGCAGGAGCCGCGTGATTTCCTCCGAGTAGTCAGGCAAGCCCGAGACGTAGGTGCGTATCTCCAGCAGGCGACCACCGCCGCCCTGCAGGGCTTCTCCGAAACTCTCCGCAATGCGCATGCCCCAGTCGTTGGCCGGCACCATCGCGACGCCCCGGTAAAGACCGTCTGCCAGGATTCTCCTGGCGGCCTGCGCTGCCTCGTCTTCCGGTGCGAGCGGAAAATAGTAGATAGACGAGGGTAAAGAGACGTCGTCCGACGGTTCGTTCAGGGCCAGGGTCGCGATGCCGCCGCTGATCCCGGCCAGTTGTCCTACCTCGGTCTTGGACAAGGGTCCGACAATGAAGTCGGCGCCTTGCTCCGCGGCCTGCTCCCAGGCGGCCTTCGAACCCGCGCGAGCGCTGTCGAAGACAAGAATCTCCGGGCGGCTGTCTTCTGGCTCCTCGAAATGGGCCGCCACGAAGCCGTCGCGAACCGCTCGGGCCGATGCGGCGAGCGGTCCCTCGAGTGGCAGTATGAGAGCCACCGTCCTCGGGTAGGCCGTGAGCGCCTGAAACTCTGCCATGACGGTATCCAACACCGTCACATTGGCCGGATGATCCGGATGCGTGTCACGCCATTTCGCCATTGCCGTCCGGAGGCGGAGGGGATTGCCGCCCGCCGCTTTCAGGGCTTGACCAAGTTCAAGCCAGCCCGCCACGACCGGATCGGCGTCGGGGGGTACGGAAAAGTCCGCGCCGCTGGCCGCCGCCTCCTGCAGCTGGTTCCAGATGAGGCGTCGGTTGTCCGAAACTTGCGCGTCAGAGGCGAGAATCTTTTCCCGCCGCACCAGCACGCGGACGGCGGCGCCGCCCTGGCCGAGATCGAACAGCGCTTCGGCCCGAAGTTTCATGGCCCGCTCGAGAACTTCGTCGCCGGGATCCGGCGGCAGGAGATCAAGTTTCTCGAGGGCTTTTTCCGGATCGCCGCTGGCCACCGCGGCATCGGCGTAAAGCAAGGCGAATTCCACGCCTTCGTCGCCGACCGGGATTCTCGCCAGCCGATCCAGGGTGGCCCGAGCCTCGGCGGGTCGGTTCCCCGCATTCAGATTCCGGGCGGCGTTGAGAAATGCCCGGTCCCGATTCGAGCCGGAGCTTATCTCGGCGATGGACTGCCATTCCCGGGCTGCCGCCAGGTGATCTCCGGCCGCTTCCAGGGTTTCAGCCCGGTCCTGCATGACGGAGGTGTCCGGTGCCGGTGGCCCCGGAGGCGCGCAGGCGGCAATGGCCAGCGCCAACGCGACGCCAGGGAGTCGAGAAATAATCTTTCGGGCTGAGGCTTGCATCGGTACTCGTCTAAACTGCACGCTCTGCGTTCCACTATCAAAACGGGGCGAACGCCGGAGATATAGTGCCAGAATCTGTGGGAAGTCTTTATATAGTCGCGACGCCGATTGGCAATCTTGAGGATCTCAGCCCCCGGGCCCGCAAGGTCCTGGAAGAGGTGGACCGGGTGCTATGCGAGGATACCCGGCACACCGGCCAGATGCTCTCGCGACTGGGGATCGCGACCCGCCGCACCTCACTGCACGAGCATAACGAGGAAGAAAAGGTGGCGGAGATCGTTGCCGGCCTGAAAGCCGGGTTGAGCTACGCCCTTGTCTCGGATGCGGGCACGCCGCTGATCAGTGATCCCGGTTACAGACTGCTGGCGGCCGTCCGCCGGGAGTGCCTGCCTGTCAGTCCCGTGCCCGGCCCCTGCGCGGCCATCGCCGCACTCAGTGTCGCCGGCCTGCCCACCGACCGTTTTTGCTTCGAGGGCTTTCTGCCATCACGTTCTGCGGCGCGCAGGAGCAGGCTGGACAGTCTGATGAACGAACAGAGAACGATGATCTTCTACGAATCGGGCCGACGTCTGGCGGACACGGTTCGGGATTGTGCTGCCGTTCTGGGAGGTGACCGTGACGCGGCAGTCGCGCGGGAGATGACAAAGACATTCGAGGCCCTGTACCGAGGCAGTCTGGGTGAACTCGGAAAGCAGTTGGCGGCCGATGAAAACAGCAGTCGGGGGGAGAGCGTGCTGGTGATCGCCGGCGCAGCAGGATCGCCACCGGAGGCAACCGATCTGGCAAAGGCGCTGAGAGTGCTGCTCGAGTTTGTCCCCCCGAGCACGGCCGCGCGGATCGCTGCACGGATTTTCGGCGTTCCGCGTCGGGACGCCTATCGCCTGGCCACCGAAATGGGCGCGGACAAAGACCCGGGTCCGGTATAATTCAGATGGGAGTCGGCCAGACAGCCGCCGTAATCCATCGCGGTTACGGAGGAAAGTCCGGGCTCCGAAGGGCAGGGTGCCAGGTAACGCCTGGGGGGCATGAGCCCACGGAAAGTGCCACAGAAAATATACCGCCGGACGCCGATGGCGCCGGTAAGGGTGAAAAGGTGCGGTAAGAGCGCACCGCGCGGGTGGCAACACTTCGCGGCACGGTAAACCCCACCCGGAGCAAGACCAAATAGGGGGGCATGCCGCTGAAACAGGCGGCGACGTGCGGCCCGCACGTGTTCCCGGGTAGGTCGCTTGAGGTGCGCGGCGACGCGCATCCCAGATGAATGGCTGTCCACGACAGAACCCGGCTTATCGGCCGACTCTTTTTTCTGCCTGACCTCGTCTCCAGTGGAAATCCGGTCTTTCCCCTGTTCGTTAACTGTTGAAGCGCTTTACTAAGAAGCGCTCTTAAGCTAATGATTTAATGACTTTAAGAGAGGCGTGCGCCACATTCGAAAGCGCTGCTAAGTGCCTGTGCAGCATAAAAAAAATGGGTTCAGGGCGTTGACACGGCGCAAACTCCCTCCCTATAGTGTCGCCAAGTGGGAAAAAGTGGGAAAAGATGGGATTCCCACGGAGCCGGCGAGGCGAGGATGTTCAGGGGCGCTACCAAAATCACTCTCGATGCCAAAGGTCGAATGGCGGTTCCAACCCGCTATCGCCCCCGAATCGAGGATCTGTGTGGGGGGCGCCTGGTCATCACGGTCGATCGGGACTACTGCCTTCTGCTTTACCCCCTCCCCGAGTGGGAGGACATCGAGCGAAAACTCGTCCGGCTCCCCACCCTGAATCGCCAGGCAAGAAGGCTGCAGAGACTGATGATCGGCTATGCCAGCGAAGTCGATCTGGACGGCCACGGGAGAATTCTCCTTCCGAAGGAACTGCGGGAATTTGCGAGCCTGGAGCGCCAGGCGATTCTGATCGGCCAGGGGAATCGTTTCGAGCTGTGGGACGAGACCCGATGGAACGACCGGCGGGACGACTGGTTGTCCGAGGAGGCTTCTGACGCTGACGGGCTTCCGGCGGAGCTCGAGACGCTCTCGTTCTAGGGGTGTCGTTGGCGGCTGACCATGCGCCGGTGCTCCTGGAGGAGGTTCTGGAGGCACTGGCGATTCGTCCCGATGGAGCGTACCTGGACGGTACCTACGGCAGGGGAGGCCACGCGAAAGCCATTCTCTCCCGTTTGCGGGAGAAGGGCAGTTTAGTGGTGATCGATCGGGATCCCGATGCGATCGCGGCGGCAAGAAAAGAGTTGGGAGCGGACCCCAGGGTCCGGATAGAACAGGGGAATTTCGCAGAGATGGGGGCTATCTCCGCGTCAGCGGGTATTGAGCATGGTTTCGACGGGATTCTGCTGGATCTCGGCGTCTCGTCGCCGCAGCTGGATACGGCCGCACGAGGATTCAGTTTCCTGGCGGAAGGTCCGCTGGATATGAGGATGGACCCGTCAATTCCTGTTTCGGCGGCTGACTGGCTCAACACCGCTTCAGAGCGCGATATCGCCGGCGTCATCAGGCGCTACGGAGAGGAACGCTTCGCGCGGCGCATAGCGCGCGCAATCGTGGCGGAGCGTAGAACCCGACCCGTCCGGACCACGCGGCAACTGGCGGATCTGGTGTCTCTTGCGGTTCCTCACCGGGACATTGGCAAGCACCCCGCGACCCGGACGTTCCAGGCGATTCGCATCCATATCAATGACGAACTCGGCGCGCTGAAAACTGCCCTCGACCGGTCCGTGGATCTCCTGAACCTTGGCGGACGCCTTTGCGTGATCAGTTTCCATTCTCTCGAAGACCGCCTGGTCAAGAGATTCATGCGGAGCAGCGCCACCGAGAACGAAATATGGCGGGGCCTGCCGGATGTGCCGGACCATGCTCTTCCCCGCCTGCGTGTTGTGGGCAAACCGGTTCGGCCCCGGTCGGAGGAAAAGGCGCGCAACCCCCGCGCGCGGAGCGCCACACTTCGCGTAGCCGAGAGGATTCACTGATGCCGGCCTCGAGACGCGCAGATGCCCTGCTCGCTGTCGTGCTGGCGGTTCTCGTCCTCGCGTCTGCGGTAAGCGTGGTGTACGCCCGCCACGATGCGCGGCAGTTGTTTATCCAGCTGCAGCAACTCACGGCAGAACGCGACGCGCTCAATATCGACTGGGGCCGTCTACAGATCGAGCACAGTACCTGGGCATCGCCGGGCCGGGTTGAGCAGATCGCCAGGGAGCGTCTCGGTATGCGCGAGCCCGATCCGGCGAGCGTGGTGATTGTCGAGCCATGAAGAGACGAGGGGAGAATCGGGATTTCGGCCGCCGGTTCGTGCGGAGGCTCGCCACCATTGCAGTGCTGTTTTGTCTTGGCGGCGCCGCCATTCTCGCCCGAGCGGTCCAGCTTCAGCTGCTCGACCAGGAATTCCTGGCCCGGCAGGGCGATGCACGGCACCTCCGGGTGGCGAGTATCGCCGCCCATCGGGGCATGATCACCGACCGGAACGGTGAGCCCCTGGCGGTCAGCACACCCGTGGACAGCCTGTGGGCGAACCCGGATGAGCTGCTTTCGGAAACGGAGCGCATGCCCGAACTGGCCAAGGCTCTGGGCTGGAGTCGGGACCGCCTGCTCGAACTGGTGACGCGAAATTCGGACCGGGAATTCGTCTACCTTGTTCGACATATGCCCCCGCACCGGGCCGCCCAGGTCCTGGCGCTGGACATCCCGGGTGTTTACTCGCGGCGCGAGTATCGCCGGTATTACCCGGCGGGCGAGGTCACGGGCCACGTGGTCGGGTTCACCAATGTGGACGACCAGGGACTGGAGGGCCTGGAACTCGCGTACGATCCCTGGCTCGCGGGCAAGCCGGGGGCGAAGCGTGTACTTCGCGATCGGCTCGGGCGGACCATCGAAGACGTGGAGAGCATCCAGGCGCCGAGCCCGGGCCGGGATCTGCGTACCAGCCTGGATCTGCGGCTCCAGTACATGGCTTACCGCGCCCTGAAAAAAGCCGTGACCCGGCACGCCGCAAAGGGCGGGGCTGTCGTCGTGCTGGACGTGGGTACGGGCGAGGTTCTGGCAATGGCCAATCAGCCCGGATTCAATCCCAATGATCGGCGTCGATATGACGTCTCGCGGTTCCGCAACCAGGCGGCGACAGATATTTTCGAGCCGGGCTCGACCATCAAGCCCTTCGTCGTCGCGGCCGCGCTGGAGAGTCGCAAGTATCGCGCCGACAGCGTTCTGGACACGTCTCCGGGCTACATCGTGGTCGGCGCCAAGACCATCGAGGACAAGCACAATCTGGGGCGGATTTCCCTTACCACGGTGCTCACCAAGTCGAGTAACGTGGGCGCGTCCCGGATCGCCCTTTCACTGGAACCGGCCCAGCTCTGGTCGGTGCTGGACGCCTTCGGAATCGGCCAGCTCACGGCCAGCGGGTTCCCGGGCGAATCTGCGGGCCTCCTGACCCATTTCGAGCGATGGCGGGAGATCGGGCAGGCGACGCTGGCCTACGGCTACGGCCTTTCAGTGACGCCCCTCCAGCTTGCGAAAGCTTTCGCCATCCTCGGTTCCGACGGGCTGAGTCGGCCGGTCACCCTGGTCGCCACCGATGGCGTACCAGAGGCGGAGACCAGGGTGATTTCCGCGCAGACCGCCCACGATGTCATCGGCATGCTCGAAACGGTGGTGGCTCCGGGCGGTACCGCCACCCGGGCCGCCGTGCCTGGTTATCGCATCGCGGGGAAGACGGGAACGGCCCGCAAGGCAACCGCAGGCGGATATTCCGAAAAGCTTTACACCGCTGTGTTCGGCGGGCTGGCACCGGCCTCCCGGCCGAGACTCGCTGCGGTGGTCGTGATCCACGAGCCTTCGGACGGCGCTTACTACGGCGGCGAAGTGGCGGCGCCTGTTTTTGCCGAGGTCGTGGCGGGTTCTCTCAGAATACTCGGTATTCCGCCGGACCAGGCGTCCGGGCACGGTTCCGGCGACGGCGCCATCCAGGCGATGAGACGGCCATGATGTCAGTCTCCTCCCGGGTTCGCGCGACGACGATAGGCGACCTGCTGGGTGACGCCGCCCCGCCATCGGCGCGCCGAGTGCCGATCAAGGACATCGCCCAGGACAGCCGCCGGGTCGTTCCCGGTTCCCTGTTCCTTGCGGTGGCGGGCGAGACGCATCACGGCCTGGATTTCCTGAAGGAGGCTATGGATGCCGGGGCCACGGCAGTGGCCTGGGAGCCTTCCCCGGAATTTGCCGGCCCCGTCGTCGCGCCGCCATCGATCTGTTTTCCCGTGGACGATCTCCGGCGCCGGCTCGGCGAGATCGCCGACCGATTTTTCGGTGCTCCGTCCCGGCGGGCGGATGTGGTAGGCGTCACCGGCACCAACGGCAAAACGACCTGCGCATACCTGATCGCCAGGGCGCTCGGAATCGCGGGCCGCAAGGCCGGCTACATGGGCACGATCGGCACCGGATTTCCGGACCATCTGTTGCCGAGCGAACTCACCACGGCCGACGCAATCGAGACCCACCGCCGACTGGCGCGACTGGTCGACGACGGCGCCACTGCCGCTGCAATGGAGGTCTCGTCTCACGCTCTGGATCAGGGTCGTGTGCAGGGGGTGCGTTTCAAGGCCGGCGTTTTCACCAATCTGAGCCGCGAGCACCTGGATTACCACGGCGACATGGCGGCCTACACCGAGGCCAAGCGCAGGCTTTTTCAGACGCCGGAGCTCAAGTGGGCGGTGGCGAACACGGACGACCCCGCCGGTGCGGGAATGCTGGAGGCTGCCGGACCGGCCGTCCGTAAAGTTGCGGTGGGCAGCGGCTTTCAGTCCGCAGCTGACAGGAACCTGGTGCTGCGGGAAGTCCTTGCCGAGCCCGGCGGCATGGCGGTGCGCCTCGATGGCGACTGGGGCGAAATGGAAATCTCGTCGCGTCTCTTCGGGCGATTCAATGCGGACAACCTGGCCCTGGCGCTGGCCGTGCTCCTCGTGATGGACGTGCCCGCGGCGCAAGCCTGCTCGGCCCTGTCGCATGTGCCGGCGCCTCCCGGCCGGATGGAAATTTTCCCGAGCGCGGATTCCACGGGTCCGTCGCTGGTGGTGGATTACGCCCACACGCCCGATGCCCTTGAAAAGGCCCTGAGTGCCCTTCGACTGCACTGCCGCGGACGCCTGACGGTGGTCTTCGGCTGCGGCGGCGACCGGGACAGGGGCAAGCGACCCGAGATGGGGCGGGTTGCAGAAGAGCTGGCGGACGTCGTCATGCTCACCGACGACAATCCGCGGTCCGAGGACGGCGGGCGTATTGTCGAAGACATCATCGCCGGAATGAAAATGCGGCCGGAGGTCATCCGGGACCGGGAAGCCGCGATCCGCTCGGCCTATGGTCAGTCCGGTGAAGGCGATGTGGTGCTGGTGGCCGGCAAGGGCCACGAGGATTATCAGATCGTCGGCGCAGAGTGTCGCCGTTACAGCGACCGGGATGTGGCAGACAGGCTAACGGGAGGGGCGGCATGATCACCGGCACCCTGCGCGAGGTCGCCACTCTCCTGCGAGGCGAACTGACCGGCGGCGACGGTGAATTCCGCGGTGTCAGCACCGACAGCCGAAGGCTGGAGTCCGGTCAGCTCTTCTTTGCGCTGGTGGGTCCCCGTTTCGACGGCCACGAGTTTCTGGCAGACGCCGCGGATCGCGGAGCCGCCGGTGCGGTGGTGTCCCGCACGAACTCCGAAACACTGTCCTGTGTCCGGGTCCCCAATACACTCCGCGCGCTGGGCGAGCTGGCCGCCGATTGGCGGGCGCGCTTCCAGATCCCCGTTATCGGGATCACGGGCAGCGCAGGCAAGACCACGGTCAAGGAAATGACTGCCGCAATCCTGTCGGAGAGTCGAGTGACGCTGGTCACCCGCGGCAACCTGAATAACGAGATTGGCGTTCCGCTGACGCTGTTCGGTCTCGACTCCCGTCATCGGGCCGCCGTCATCGAAATGGGGGCGAACCATCAGGGCGAGATCGCCCGCCTCACCGCCATGGCAAGACCGTCTGTCGGCGTGGTCACTCTCGCCGGTGACGCGCACCTGGAAGGATTTGGTTCCGTCGAAGGAATAGCGCGCGGCAAAGGAGAGCTTTTCCAGGGCCTCCCTGAGGAAGGCGTTGCGGTGATCAACGCCGACGACTGCTACGCGGCGTTCTGGCGAAAAACGGCAGGGGCCGGCCGCGTCGTGTACTTCGGTCTAGGGCCCGGCGCCGATTACACGGCCAGAGACCTGCGGGTGGAGACGGCAGGCGGGGCGCAGGTGAATTTCCGCCTGGTCTGTCCTCTCGGCGAGGCGCAGGTGTCGGTTCCCCTGGCGGGCCGGCACAACGTCATGAACGCGCTGGCGGCGGCAGCTGCTGCCGCGGAGGCGGGTGCGTCACTGCAGGATATATGCTCGGGTCTGGCCAAGACCCCCGGCGTGGCGGGCAGAATGCAGCTTGTTCGCGGCGTGGCGGGTTGCCGCATCATCGACGACACCTACAACGCCAACCCCGGCGCGGTGAGAGCGGCCCTGGATTATCTCTGCGGACTCGAGGGAAGCGCCTGGGCCGTACTGGCGGACATGGGCGAGCTGGGGGAGCGCGCTGCCCGGCTGCACCGGGAGATCGGCGAGTATGCACGGTCGGTCGGTGTCGAAAGGCTCTTTACGGTCGGGGAACTGGCAGGCGAAATTGCCGCGGGTTTCGGCGCCGGAGCCGAGCACTATCCCGACGCGGAAAATCTGGTCCAGGCCCTGCGTCCCCTGCTGCACGGCAACGTCAACCTGCTGGTGAAGGGATCCCGCTCGACCGCCATGGAAAGGGTCGTGGCGGCATTGACGGAATCCGTCACGGCACAGACGGCCGGGGGGGCACGCTAGAACATGCTGCTCTACCTGACCGAATTCCTCACCCGCTTCGAGTCCGGTTTCAATGTCTTCGGATATCTCACCATGCGGGCGATCCTGGGCGCGCTGACCGCGCTCCTGATCTCCCTGCTCGTGGGGCCGTGGATGATACGTCGTCTCAGCTTTCACCAGATCGGCCAGACCGTGCGGGACTACGGGCCGGAGAGTCACCTTCCCAAGGCGGGCACCCCGACCATGGGCGGAACCCTGATCCTGGTGGCCATCGTGATCAGCACCCTGCTGTGGGCCGATCCCGCAAACCGTTTTGTCTGGATCGTGCTATTGGTCACGTTCGCATTCGGCACCATCGGCTTTATCGACGATTACCGAAAGCTGGTGCTGCGAGACAGCCGCGGTCTGGCGGCCCGGTGGAAATATCTCTGGCAGTCCGTCGCCGGCCTCGCCGCGGCTGTGGTGCTCTACGCCAGCGCCGGAGAACAGGCTATCGAGACCTCCCTGCTGGTGCCTTTCTTCAAGGACGTCATGATCCCCCTCGGCATCTTCTATGTGGTGCTGACCTATTTCGTCATCGTCGGATCCAGCAACGCGGTCAACCTGACAGACGGCCTGGACGGCCTGGCCATCATGCCCACGGTTTTGATCGGCGGGGCCCTCGGTATTTTTGCCTACGCCACGGGCAACGTGAATTTTGCCGAGTACCTGGGAATCCCCTATATCGCCGGTACCGGGGAAATCCTGGTTTTCTGCGCGGCTCTCGTGGGAGCGGGCCTGGGCTTTCTCTGGTTCAACACCTACCCCGCACAGGTATTCATGGGCGATGTGGGTGCCCTGGCGCTGGGCGCGGCCCTCGGCACCGTTGCCGTCATCGTGCGCCAGGAAATTGTGTTTTTTGTGATGGCGGGCGTGTTTGTTATCGAAACCGTTTCCGTCATTCTGCAGGTGATCTCATTCCGGCTCACGGGAAGGCGCATTTTTCGAATGGCGCCCCTGCATCACCACTTCGAACTCAAGGGCTGGGCAGAGCCCAAGGTGATCGTCCGTTTCTGGATCATCACCGTGGTCCTTGTCCTTTTCGGTCTCGCCACGTTGAAGATCCGGTGATGGCAGATACCGCAACTCGGCACTCGATGACAGCCGGGACGGCGCCCGATGGGGCGGTGTCGGCCGGCACCGTGGTTGTTCTGGGCCTGGGTGTCACGGGGCTGTCCTGCCTGCGTTATCTGTCCGGGCGGGGATCTCGTCTGCTCGTCGCCGACAGCCGTGAGCAACCCCCGGGCATGGCGGGTCTCGCCGGGGCCGCGCCGGACGCCGAACTGATCGTTGGCAGCCTGGACGTGGACCTGCCCGACAACACCGTGCAGCTGGTGGTCTCACCGGGCCTTTCGCTGGACCTGCCGGTGATCAGGGAGGCGCGTCGACGGGGCATCGAGGTCGTCGGCGACGTCGAGTTGTTCGCCAGAGCGGTGCATCAGCCTTTCGCCGCCATCACGGGCTCCAATGGCAAGAGCACGGTGACCACCATGGTCGCCGCAATGGCCGCCCGGTGTGGCCGGCAGATGCCCGCCGGAGGCAATCTCGGGACCCCGGCTCTGGACCTGCTCTCGATGCCGGCGGAGGGCTTCATTCTGGAGCTGTCCAGTTTTCAGCTTGAGCTGACCGAGTCGCTGGCGCCGAGGGTGGCCACGATCCTGAATCTGTCAGCCGATCATATCGATCGACACGGCAGCATGGAGGCCTACGCGGCCGCCAAAGCGCGGATACTGCGCCACGCGAAACACATCGTCGTCAATCGACAAGACCCGATAGTGGTAGGCCTGGCCGCCGGACGGGAGTCCGTGGTCAGCTTCGGACTCGATGCGCCACCGGGCGATGACGATTTCGGAGTCGTGGAGCGGGAGGGAGAACGGTGGCTCGTGCGGGGAGAGACAACGCTGATGCGCTCCCGCGAACTCGGCATTCCCGGCACCCATAACATCCTCAACGCCCTGGCGGCGCTGGCGGTCGGCGAGCGGATGGGGCTCGAGGGCGAGCCGAGCCGGGCGGCGCTCCGCGACTACCGCGGTTTGCCCCACCGAACTCAGCTGGTCGCAGAGCGCCGCGGGGTCAAGTGGATCAACGATTCCAAGGCCACCAACGTGGGAGCGGCTGTTGCGGCCATCCGCGGCATGGACGGCCCCGTCATCCTCATCGCCGGCGGTGATGGCAAGGGAGCGAATTTCGGCCCCCTGGTAGAGGTCCTGCGGGGCAAGGTCCGGCTGGCAATTCTGCTGGGGCGCGATGCCCGCCTGCTGGCGGAAGCGATCGGCAACGTGGTGCCCTGGGAAATCGTCGAAACCATGGAGGCCGCGGTGGCGATGGCCCGTCATCTGGCCAACCCAGGTGATGTGGTGCTTTTGTCGCCGGCCTGCGCAAGCCTCGACATGTTCCCGGATTACGCCGCCCGCGGAGATGCCTTCCGCCGGTCCGTGCTGGAGGGGAACGCATGACGGCGGGGCGGAGCTCCAGGCTGGCACCGGCGGTTCCCATCGAGGAGATGGACCGCCTGCTCGTACTTGTCGTGGCGGCGATTGTCGGCCTGGGGCTGTTGATGGTGGTATCCGCCTCGATTACCGCCGCCGACCGGGAGCTGGGTCAGCCGTTCTTTTACCTGACCAGGCAGATCATCTATCTGGGAATCGGAATCGGGGTGGCCCTGGGGTGCCTGCTCGTTCCCATGGATGTCTGGGAGCGATCCAGCCCGATCATGCTGATTGTCGCTTATCTGCTCCTGGCTGCCGTGCTGATCCCGGGTGTCGGGCGCGAGGTCAACGGCAGTACGCGATGGCTGCCGCTCGGGCCCGTCAATCTCCAGGTCTCGGAACCCGCGAGGCTGCTCATCCTCGTCTTCGTTGCCGGATATGTGGCCAGACGGTCCGAGGAACTCGCCACCACGGCATCCGGTTTCTTCAAGCCCGTGAGTCTCGTCCTCCTGGCCTGTCTGCTACTGCTGATGGAGCCGGATTTCGGGGCGGCGACGGTACTGATGGCTACCGCGATGGCGGTTTTGTTCGCGGGCGGGGTCAGACTGAAATATTTCCTGCTGCTCGCGGTCCCGATGGCGGCAGGTCTGGCAGCCCTGGCGTTGATGTCTCCCTATCGTCTAAGACGCCTCACCGCTTTCCTGGATCCATGGTCCGATCCCTACGATTCCGGTTTCCAGCTCACGCAGTCGTTGATTGCCATCGGCCGGGGGGAGGTCGGCGGTGTGGGTCTCGGCGGCAGCGTACAGAAGCTCTTCTACCTGCCGGAGGCGCACACCGATTTCGTTTTCGCGGTGTTTGCCGAGGAATTCGGACTTCTGGGCGTCGTGATTCTGGTTGCCCTTTACGGAGTGCTGGTCTGGCGGATCATGTCCGTGTCGTCCCGGTGCGCCGGCGCCGGCGCGCTCTTTCCCGCATGCCTGACCTTCGGGCTGGGCGCGTGGCTGGGCGCCCAGGCGATTGTCAACATCGGGGTCAACATGGGACTGCTGCCGACCAAGGGCCTGACGCTGCCGCTCATGAGTTTCGGCGGCAGTTCCCTGATCACCTGCTGCGCGGCCATCGGGATTATCCTTCGCGCCGACCTGGAGCAGCGGCGCCTGGCCAACCGGCCCAAGGGTCGGGCACGGAGGGTTCGGGCATGAGCAGGGGCCCGATCCTGGTCATGGCGGGAGGCACGGGCGGCCATGTATTCCCCGGGCTCGCAGTGGCCCGCGCGCTCAGGGATGCCGGGGTTCCGGTCGCCTGGCTGGGAACCCGACGCGGGCTGGAGGCCCGGCTCGTTCCCGCCGCCGGCATCCGCATCAGCTACATCTCGGTAGGCGGCCTGCGCGGCAAAGGATGGATGACCCGGGTTCTGGCCCCTTTCCGGCTTGCCTGGGCGCTTGTCCAGTCACTGGCGGTCATGCTTCGGACGCGACCGCGGACCGTCCTGGGCATGGGGGGGTTCGTCACCGGGCCGGCGGGGCTCGCCGCATGGCTGACCCGGCGCCGTCTGGTGATCCACGAGCAGAACGCGATCGCGGGCCTGACCAACAGGATCCTGGCCCGTTTTGCGGATCAGGTGCTGGAGGCCTTCCCGGGCAGTTTTCCGGACCGGGACGGTGTCGTCGCCGTGGGCAACCCGGTACGTCCGGAAATCGCCGCGCTGAGAGACCCGGCGCAGAGACTGGGGGGCAGAACCGGCCGTCCCCGCCTGTTGATTTTCGGCGGCAGCCAGGGCGCGATGAGGCTCAACGAAATCGTGCCGGCAGCCCTCGCCACTCTGCCCGAGGAAATAAGGCCGGAGATCATCCACCAGACGGGCGAGCGAACGCTGGAGACCGCCCGGGAGTCGTATCGGGCGACGGGCGTTGCCGCCGACATCCGGCCCTTCATCGACGACATGGCCGCCGCTTACGAGTGGGCGGATCTGGCAATCTGCCGGGCCGGCGCGCTGACCGTGACGGAGCTCGCCGCCGCCGGTCTCGGCGCCGTTCTCATACCTTTCCCGGCCGCAGTGGATGACCACCAGACGCGGAACGCCGAATTTCTGGTCCGGGCAGGAGCGGCAAGGATCATCAAGGAAAGCGAGCTTTCACCCGCCGGCCTTGCGGAAGTGCTGCGTCCCATGCTCGCGGATCCGGAAGAACGTCGCCGGATGGCGCTTGCCGCACGCTCGGTCGCGCGTCCCGACGCTCTGGAGAGAATCGTCCGGATCTGCCTCCAGGCCCGGGAGGAAAACGATCGTGGTTGACCGGATGCGCCGAATCAACCGGGTTCATTTCGTCGGTATCGGCGGCGTCGGGATGGCCGGCATCGCCGAGGTGCTGGTCAACCTGGGCTACCAGGTGCAGGGCTCGGACCTGAAAGAGAGCAACGCCACGGAACGGCTGGGACGGCTCGGCGCCGATATTCACATCGGTCACGATCCGCATCTGGTCGAAGACACGGATGTGGTCGTTGTCTCCAGCGCCATTGCAGAAGACAACCCGGAGGTGGTCAGGGCCCACGCGCTGCGCCGCCCCGTTGTCCAGCGGGCGGAGATGCTGGCCGAACTGATGCGTTTCCGCTACGGAATCGCGGTCGCAGGGACCCATGGCAAGACCACGACCACCAGCCTCGTGGCCAGCATCCTCGCCGAGGGAGGGCTCGATCCCACCTTTGTGATCGGCGGGCGGCTGGCCAGCGCCGACAGCAATGCGCGCCTGGGCGCAGGTCGCTACCTGGTGGCCGAGGCCGACGAGAGCGATGCCTCCTTCATGCATCTGCAGCCCATGGTCGCCGTGGTCACCAATATCGACGTGGATCATATGGAGACCTACGGGGGGGACACCGGCCGGCTCCAGGACACCTTCGTGGAGTTTCTTCACAACCTGCCCTTCTACGGCCTGGCGGTGGTGTGTGTGGATGATGCCGGCGTACGCGCCATTCTCGACCGCATATCCCGGCCGGTGATTACCTACGGTTTTTCCGAGGACGCCGACGTTCGCGGGCTGGACTTCTCGCAGAACGGCAGGCGCTGCAGATTCCGTGTCTGCGGCGAGGGACTCGGAGATATCCCCATCGACCTGAACCTGCCCGGTCGCCATAACGCCCTCAATGCCATTGCGGCCGTTGCGGTGGCGGCAGAACTGGGCGTGGAGAAGGACGCGATCGGACGGGCGCTGGGCGAGTTCGCAGGAATCGATCGCCGACTGCAGGTCCTGGGAGAAATCGAAGCGAACGGTGGAACGGTGCTGATGGTGGACGATTACGGCCACCACCCCCGGGAGCTGGCGGCCACCATAGAGGCCCTCAGGGCGAGCTGGCCGGAACGCCGCCTGGTGCTGGCATTCCAGCCCCACAGGTACACCCGAACCCGGGACTTGCTCGATGATTTCGCGATCGTTCTCGCCGAGGTCGACGCCCTGCTGCTGACCGAAGTCTATGCGGCGGGCGAGACGCCCATCGTCGGGGCAGACGGACGGGCGCTGGCCCGGGCCATCCGCTCCCGTGGCCAGGTCGAGCCGGTGTTCGTGGAGGACGTTGAGAAACTGCCCGACGTTCTGCCCGGGATGCTTCGGCCCGGCGATCTGCTGGTGACCTGCGGTGCCGGCAGCATAGGTTCGGTGGCCGCGAAACTGCCTGGACGGCTGGCGGGACGGATCGGCGGAGGAGGGCCGTGATGGCCGGCCAACGAACGGGCGTCGTCCACGGCCGGCTTCGCGAGAACGAGCCCATGGCCCGGCACACTTCGTGGCGGGTCGGAGGCCCGGCCGATCGGTATTACACGCCCTCGAGTATTGACGACCTCCGTCAGTTTCTCGCGTCCCTTCCCGCCGATGAGCCGATCTTCTGGGTCGGTCTCGGCAGTAATCTGCTGGTTCGGGACGGCGGTGTGAGAGGCACCGTCATCTGCACCCATGGTGTGCTCGCCGGCCTCGAGCGACTCGCCGACGGATCGGTTCGCGCTGAGGCAGGCGTCCCCTGCGCAAAGCTGGCCCGTCAGTGCGTGCGATGGGGTCTCGGGTCCGCAGAGTTCTTCGCGGGCATTCCGGGAACGGTGGGCGGCGCGCTGGCCATGAACGCCGGGGCGTTTGGCGGCGAGACCTGGTCACATGTGCTTTTCGTGGAGACCGTGGACAGACAGGGCGTCCTTCACCGAAGAGACAAAGACGCCTACGACATCTCCTACCGCAGCGTTCGCGGGCCCGGTGAGGAATGGTTCCTGGCGGCCACGTTCCGTTTCCGGGAGGACGCAAAGGCCAGCACGGCGGACATCAAGGCACTGCTGGCCCGTCGCAAGGCTTCCCAGCCAATCGGCCTGCCGAGCTGCGGGTCCGTTTTCCGCAATCCACCCGGAGATCACGCGGCCCGGCTGATCGAATCCGCGGGTCTCAAGGGGCGGCGGATCGGCGGCGCCGAAGTGTCCGAGAAGCACGCCAATTTCATTATCAATGCGGGAGGGGCCTCGGCGCTCGATATCGAAAGACTCATCGATTTTGTACGCGACACGGTGGAGCAGGTGCACGGCATCAGGCTGCAGCCGGAAGTCCGTGTCATCGGGGAGGCGGAGTGAGCGGGCCTGATCGCATTATGGTCGACGACCCAGAGGATTTCGGTCGCGTCGCAGTTCTCATGGGAGGCGTGTCCGCGGAGCGGGAGATCTCGCTGATGACCGGCGAGGCAGTCATGACGGCTCTGCAGCGGCGCGGCGTGAACGCGTCATCCATCGACCCGCAGGACGGGCTCGGGGAACTCCTCGGGGGAAGTTTCGACCGTGCCTGGATTGCCTTGCACGGGCGCGTCGGCGAGGACGGTTGTATCCAGGGCCTGCTGGAGGTGCTGAAGCTGCCCTACACCGGCAGCGGCGTGCTGGGCTCCGCCCTGTGCATGGACAAGCTGCGCAGTAAACAGCTCTTCTCGGCCTGCGGTCTCGCGACCCCTGACTTCAGGCTGATGGCGTCGGCCGATGACGCATACCGCATCGTGGAGGAACTGGGCCTGCCCCTGATCGTGAAACCGGCGGGCGAGGGGTCCAGCGTCGGCATGAGCCGGGTCAGCGAGCTTGACGAGCTGGTGCCGGCGTGGCTCGAGGCGGCGCGCTTCGATCCCTGCGTGCTGGTGGAAAAGTGGGTCGAGGGCGGTGAGTACTCGGTGCCGATCCTGCAGGGCGAGGCGCTGCCGATCATCCGCATCGAGACACCACGAGTCTTCTACGACTACGAGGCCAAGTATTTCTCCGACGATACCCGGTATTTCTGCCCTGCCGGTCTCGATCGGGAAACGGAAACAGACTGCATGGCCGCGGCACTGAGGGCCTTCGAGGTGGCGGCCGCATCCGGATGGGGCCGCGTGGATTTCCTGATGGGAGCCGACGGAATCCCCCAGTTCCTGGAAGTCAACACGGTACCCGGCATGACTTCCCACAGTCTCGTGCCAATGGGAGCCCGCCAGGCGGGCATCGATTTCGACGAGCTGGTCTGGCGGGTTCTGGAGACAAGCCTGGTGGAAAGGGGCATGCGTCATGGCCCGTAACCGGAAGCGCCAGAAACGAACCGAGTGGCGGATGCCCGTCACCGACGCGCTCCTCAGGCAGGTCGCCTCGATCGTGGTGCTGGCGGCCGCGGGCGGTGCCGTGCTGTGGGGTCTGGCGACCGCTCTTGACCGTCCCATCCGGGCGGTCACCCTGTCCGGCGAATTCGAAAGAGTCTCGCCCATCAGGGTGGAGGCCGCTCTCGGCGATCTCAGGGGAGTGGGATTTCTTTCCGCGGACCTGGATGCGCTGCAGCGTCGCGTGGCCGAGCTGCCGTGGGTGGACGAGGTCAGGGTGCAGCGACGCTGGCCGGGTGAACTCCAGGTCCTCATTACCGAACAGGTTCCGGCGGCCCTCTGGCGGGATAGCGGTCTCCTGAATGTGAGGGGCGAGCTGTTCCTTCCAGAGACGCGCTGGGATTACGCCGAGCTTCCGGCCCTCTCCGGTCCGGCGGGCAGTGAAGCCGATGTGGCGCGTCGGTACCTCGATATGCGCGGACCGCTGGCCGAGGCGGGTCAGCTGCTGACCGGCCTCAGCCTGGACGACCGCGGCGCCTGGCGGATCGAGCTGGGCAGCGGACTGGAAGTGCGCCTTGGCCGACAGCAGGTCGAGCAGCGCTTCAGGCGATTCGTCGACGTGGTGATCCCCCTGCTTGCGGCTGCTGACCAGGGGGCGGGATACGTCGATATGAGATACAGCCGGGGCTTCGCGATCGCCTGGTCTCCAGCCGGTGAACCGGCCAACAACCAAACCACGGGAATGAATCAAGATGTCTAGGCGACCTGAAAAGAATCTGATCGTGGGGCTCGACATCGGCACCTCGAAGGTTGTCGCCATCGTGGGCGAGGCGCGGGACGACGGCGAGATCGAGGTGATCGGTATCGGCAGTCATCCTTCCCGGGGCCTGAAAAAAGGCGTCGTGGTCAATATCGAATCCACGGTGGCTTCCATACAGCGAGCGGTGGAGGAAGCCGAGCTGATGGCCGGGTGCGAGATCAACAGCGTCTACACCGGTATTGCCGGCAGCCACGTCCGCAGCCTGAATTCCCACGGCATCGTGGCCATCAGCGACAAGGAAGTGAAATCCGACGACGTGGACCGGGTCATCGACGCCGCCAGGGCGGTCGCCATCCCGGCCGACCAGAAAATCATCCATATCCTGCCCCAGGAGTTCCTCATCGATCAGCAGGACGGCATCCGGGAGCCCATCGGCATGTCGGGTGTGCGGCTGGAAGCCAAGGTGCACATGGTCATCGGAGCCGAATCCGCCGCCCAGAACATCGTCAAGTGCGTTCAGAGGTGCGGGCTTCAGGTGGAGGACATCGTTCTGGAGCAGCTGGCCTCCAGCTACTCCGTCCTGACCGAGGACGAGAAGGAACTGGGGGTCTGTCTGGTGGATATCGGAGGCGGAACCACGGATATCGCGGTGTTCGGCGGCGGCGCCATCCGGCACACGTCGGTGATTCCCATCGCGGGCGATCAGGTGACCAACGACATCGCCATTTCGATGCGCACCCCGACCCAGTACGCCGAGGACATCAAGATCCGTTACGCCTGCGCCCTTTCCCAGCTGGCGAATCCCGACGAGACCATCGAGGTTCCCAGCGTCGGGGATCGACCCCCGCGGCGACTGGCCCGCCAGACGCTGGCCGAGATCGTGGAGCCCCGCTACGAGGAGCTCTTCAGTCTGGTTCGCGACGAGCTGGCGCGCAGCGGTTTCGAGGAACTGGTTGCCGCCGGAGTCGTGATCACCGGGGGCAGTTCGAAGATGGAGGGGGCCGTCGAGCTGGCAGAGGAAGTCTTTCATCTGCCCGTCCGACTGGGCGTTCCCCAGCATGTGAGCGGACTCGTGGATGTAGTGAGAAATCCGATTCATGCCACCGGCGTGGGCCTGCTGCTGTATGGCAGGGAAGACCATGCCCGCCGGGCGACGGAAACGCCCATGTCCGGTGGAATCAGGGAAATTCTGGACCGCATGAAGGCGTGGTTCCAGGGCAATTTTTGACGATAGAGCTGAAACCTAAAATAGCCAGGAGAGAGGGAAGACCACCATGTTTGAATTAATGGATTCTTTCAGCCAGAACGCCGTGATCAAGGTCCTGGGCGTGGGGGGCGGCGGCGGAAACGCCGTGGCCCACATGCTTGCCTCGGGCATCGAGGGCGTGGATTTCATCTGCGCAAACACCGACGCCCAGGCGCTGAAGAAGACGTCGGTGAAAACGTCGCTGCAGATTGGCTGCAACATCACCAAGGGCCTGGGTGCCGGGGCCAACCCGGAAATCGGCCGGCAGGCGGCGATGGAGGACCGGGACCGGATTCAGGAGGTGATCGAGGGTACCGATATGCTGTTTATCACCGCCGGCATGGGCGGCGGTACCGGCACCGGGGCGGCCCCGGTCGTCGCGCAGGTCGCCAAGGAACTCGGCATATTGACGGTGGCGGTGGTCACCAAGCCCTTCGACATGGAAGGTCCGAAGCGGCTCTCGGTGTCGGAGCAGGGCATCGCCGATCTGAGTAAATACGTGGATTCGCTGATTACCATCCCGAACCAGAAACTCCTCACGGTGCTGGGCGCGGAGACCACGCTTCTGGACGCGTTCGGTGCCGCCAACCAGGTGCTGCAGGGAGCGGTGCAGGGCATCGCCGAACTCATCACCCGGCCGGGGCTGATCAACGTGGACTTCGCCGACGTCAGAACGGTCATGTCCGAAATGGGAATGGCCATGATGGGCACCGGAGAGGCCTCAGGCGACGATCGCGCCACCGAAGCCGCCGAGGCCGCGGTGTCGAGCCCGCTGCTGGACGATATCGACCTGTCCGGCGCCAACGGGGTGCTGGTCAACGTGACCGCGGGAATGGATCTGGCGATCGGCGAGTTCGACACCGTGGGCAAGGTGGTCAAGCAGTTCGCCAGCGACGACGCGACGGTCGTGGTGGGCACGGTGATCGATCCCGAGATGAGCGGGAAGATGCGGGTTACGGTAGTGGCCACGGGCCTTGGCCGGCATGGCACCCTGCGTCAGCAGCCCGAGGTCCGGGTCGTTCGCCGCAGCCCTGCCGAAAAGCCGGACTGGGAATCTCTGGATCAGCCGGCGGTCAGGCGCAAGCGAGCGGTCGGTGACGATATCACCCCGTCCCGCGGCCCGCAGGAGGAGCTTCTGGACATTCCCGCATTCCTCAGGAGACAGGCTGACTGAATTTGATGCGGTGCAACAAAATTTGGTAATATGAACCGTTCGCCCTCGTGCGGCGCCGGCGGACGTTGAGTCGCCGGGGCCGATGGGCGAGAATCCGACGCGGGAGGAAAAAGGCCCGGTCAGCTGAGCCGAAAAACAAGGAACGCCAACGCGACAGGGTCCCTGTCTCTTCGGGAGGCGGGCAGTCGCGCGGCAGTTTCCGGGCCCCAAGCTCATGGTCAGACAAAGAACACTGAGAAACCCGATCCGGGCTACGGGTGTCGGACTGCATACCGGTGAAAAGGTATTCATGACGCTGCGCCCGGCGCCGGCTAACGCGGGTATCCTTTTCCGGCGCACGGACCTCGATCCGGTGGAAGTGGTTCGTGCAGACGCGCTGAAGGTGGGGGAGACCACGCTTGGCACCACACTCATCCAGAATGGGGTGAGGGTGGCGACCGTGGAGCATCTGCTTTCGGCGCTGGCAGGCCTCGGGATCGACAACGCCTTCGTGGACCTCAGCGGATCAGAGGTTCCCATCATGGACGGGAGCGCCGCCCCTTTTGTATTCCTGATCCAGTCAGCGGGAATCGAAGAGCAGGCCGCGTCCAAGCGATTTGTCCGAATCAGGCGGCCCGTGGAAGTGCGTGAAGGAGACAAGTGGGCGAGATTTCAGCCCTTCGACGGCTTCAAGGTGGAGTTCGAGATCGAATTCGACCATCCCATCTTCAAACGGCATCATCGACACGCATGCATGGATTTCTCCTCCACGTCCTTTCTCAAGGAGGTGGCGCGGGCCCGGACCTTCGGCTTCATGCGTGATCTCGAGACCCTGCGGGGCATGAACCTGATCATGGGCGGGAGTCTGGATAACGCCATCGTGATGGACGATTACAGGATCCTGAACGAGGACGGCCTGCGTTACGAGAACGAGTTCGTGCGTCACAAGATTCTCGACGCGGTCGGCGATCTTTACTTGCTGGGACACAGCCTCATAGGCGCCTTCAGCGGCTACAAGTCCGGCCACGGGCTGAACAACAAGCTGTTGCGGGAGCTCATCGCCACACCTGAGGCATGGGAAGAGGTCACATTCTCCGACCTGGCGGACTCTCCGATTTCCTATGCCGCGCCGGCCCTGGCCTGAGGGCTACGCGGGAGGGCGAACCCGAACGGACACCCGTTCGATTTTCAGGTCCCCGGTTTCTGCCAGCGCCCGTTTGAGAAGGGATGCCTCGAATCGCACGCGGGCCGCCCAGGCGGCCCCATCGACGATCACCACAAGCTGTTTTTCGCGGATGTTGGCCCCGACCACGTGTTCGGATACTTCGGCAGGAAGCGCAGATTGCACGCGTCGTGCCACGCGATCCGTGGCCGCCGCTCGTTTGACGAGACCGGCAAGTCCACCGCTTCCGGTGAGCAAGTCCTTGAGAAGTTCCGGTTTATCTCCAGGCATCGGCTGGTTTCTGTGATCCAAGCCCTTGAGAAGAGGCAGGAAATTGGGCATATTGTGCCGCACTGAAAAAGGCAAAACCACCGAAAGGTGGCGACGCAAAGCCTCCGGTCTACGGGTCAGAACCTAGGATAGCGGGGTTTCCAGGCATGAATAGAGAGCGATTCATAAATTTCCCTTCTCGTCAGGGGGACAGTTGGGGCGGCCAAGCGCGATCAATCATCGCACTGGTATCCTGCGATCTGCGGGAGATACGCGTTCCGGCGGTCGAAGCGGAACTCACAGCATGAACCTGATTATTTACTCCCGCCGGCGCGGGGATGCCCGGCAGATTGGCCTGTTGCGTCCCGGACCGGTCCTGGCCGTAATCCTCGCCCTGACAACGGTATTCGGCGCCGGTTATCTGGCGGCTGTCGGTATTGGCGGCGGCGCCTCCGACGCGAAGGTGCAGACGCTGCTTGCCCGTCTGGAGTCCCAGCAACAGGAGATGGCGGACACCGAGCGTCAGGCCGAGGAAAATATCGATGCCCTGACCGCCAGGATCGGTCAACTCAACGCGCACATTCTTCGGCTGGATGCCCTGGGGCGCCGGCTCGTGACCATGGCTGACCTGGACGACGGGGAATTCAATTTCGACGAGCCCCCGGCGCGGGGCGGTCCCGATGCGGAAGAAGCGGAGCTGTTTCCGGAATCTCCGGAGATTGCGGCGATGCTGGAGGAGCTGGCGCTGCAGGTAGAGAACCGGTCCGATCAGCTGACGGTACTGGAACGTCTCCTGACAAGCCGACGGGTCAGCGAGGAACAGCGGCCCGAGGGACGCCCGGTGGAATCGGGATGGCTTTCATCCTATTTCGGCAAGCGCACGGATCCCTTCTCCGGCAAGCAGTCTTTCCATGCAGGCATCGACTTCGCCGGAAACGAAGGTTCCAACGTGCTCGCCGTCGCCTCGGGCGTGGTCACCTGGTCCGGCAAACGTTACGGTTACGGCAAAATGGTCGAGATCAGCCACGGGAACGGGCTGGTCACGCGGTATGCCCACAACAGCGAAAATCTCGTGGAGGTGGGGGACACGGTCAAGAAAGGGCAGACCATCGCCCTCATGGGTCGTTCAGGGCGGGCCACCGGGCCTCACGTGCATTTCGAAGTCCTCAAGAACGACCGCAAGGTCAATCCTCTCAAGTACGTTCAGCGCTGAACTTCTCCGGAACCATCCGGTCGGAGGTTCCGTGGTCCTCCCGATGGTCGTAAAATAAGCGGCTTTGCCGGCCCGGCGCTGCCGACCGCGCGGCAGGACCGGGAGCAGGCGGCAGGCAACTCCCGCCTGAAGGAGCATAAGTGTCTATCCTAACAGGAATTTTTGGCAGCCGAAATGAACGGCTGCTGAAGCAATACGGTCGGTCCGTCACGAAAATCAGCGCCCTGGAGGACCAGATCCAGGTGCTGGACGACGACCAGCTCGCCGCCAAGACGGACGAGTTCCGCCGCCGCCTCGAGGAAGGGGCAAAACTGGACGATCTCCTGATCGAGGCGTTCGCCTGCGTCCGCGAGGCGGCGCGGCGCGCCCTGGGCATGCGCCATTTCGACGTTCAGCTGCTGGGCGGTATGACGCTGCACGAGGGCAAGATCGCCGAAATGCGGACCGGCGAGGGCAAGACCCTGGTTGCCACGCTCGCCGCCTATCTCAATGCCCTGCCCGGTGAGGGTGTTCATATCGTCACGGTCAACGAATACCTGGCGGGACGCGATGCGACATGGATGCGTCCCGTTTACGAGGCGCTGGGCCTCAGCGTCGGCGTGATCCGTTCCGGCCAGGATCCGGAAACCAAGCGGGCCGAGTACGGGGCGGATATCACCTACGGCACCAACAACGAATTCGGTTTCGATTATCTGCGCGACAACCTGGCCTTCAGCCTGGAGAATCGCGTGCAGCGCGGCCTGGCCTATGCCATCGTGGACGAGGTTGACTCCATCCTGATCGACGAGGCCCGGACGCCGCTGATCATCTCCGGTCCGTCGGAGGACAGCACGGACGTCTACCTCCGGGTCAACAAGCTCGTTCCGAAGCTCACGCCCCAGAAAGAGCCGGACGGCCCGGGCGACTACACCCCCGACGAGAAATCCAAGCAGGTCTATCTCACGGAAGAGGGGCACGCCCGTGTGGAAGATCTGATGGCGAACGCCGGTCTGATTCAGCCCGGTGAGAGCCTGTATGACGCCAAGAACATCGGGCTCATGCAGCACTTGTCCGCCGCGCTCCGAGCCCACGCCCTCTATCGCCGCGATGTGGAGTACCTGGTCAAGGACGGGGAAGTGGTCATCGTGGACGAGTTCACCGGACGCACCATGCCCGGGCGGCGCTGGTCCGATGGTCTGCATCAGGCCATCGAGGCCAAGGAGGGCGTGCAGGTCCGGCATGCAGGTCCGGCAGGAGAACCAGACTCTCGCCTCCATCACGTTCCAGAACTATTTCCGGATGTACGGCAAGCTGGCCGGCATGACGGGTACCGCGGACACCGAGGCCTTCGAGTTCCAGCAGATCTATGGCCTGGAGGTCGTGGTCATCCCGACCCACAAGCCCATGGTCAGGGACGACGCCGCGGATCTCGTGTACCTGACCCAGAAGGACAAGTTCGGCGCCATCCTGGAAGACATCGAGGACTGCCACAAGCGTGGCCAGCCGGTGCTGGTGGGCACGACCTCCATCGAGACCTCGGAGCTTCTGTCGGAGGTCCTGAGGAAGAAGAAGCTGCACCACGAGGTTCTGAACGCCAAGCAGCACGCCCGGGAAGCGGAAATCGTCGCCCAGGCCGGCAGGCCGGGCGCTATCACCATCGCCACCAACATGGCGGGCCGCGGAACCGACATCGTTCTCGGGGGCAGCCTCGATGCAGAGCTCGCCGGGATCGATCAGGAGGATGCGGCCCGGCGGGAGGCGACGGCGGCGGAGTGGAAGAATCGCCATCAGCAGGTGGTGGACAGCGGGGGCCTGCACATCGTGGGAACGGAACGGCACGAGTCCCGGCGAATCGACAACCAGCTTCGGGGTCGATCCGGACGGCAGGGCGATC
>Ga0111153_1019_pt1 | contig 57516 bp, 48 predicted proteins | sample DeeMarSeWOR28_12_FD_80255 | JGI IMG/M metagenome (GOLD analysis project Ga0111153, IMG submission 80255) | Gammaproteobacteria bacterium SG8_31 | reverse complement strand
GGCCAGCGCGATCCCGATCTGGTCGCCATCGTGGACCCCGGAGACGCTCAACCCGTGCTGGATCATATGGTTACGGAGGGGCTCGGCGCCGCCGCCATCCTGGTGACCCACCACCACGCCGACCACGTGGGGGGCGTCTCCCGGCTGGTCGACGAGTTGCGCATACCGGTTTACGGACCGGCCTCGGAAGGCATCCCGAACCGCGACGTGGCGCTGGCCGAGGGCGACCGCGTGGAACTGGAATCCATGGGACTGGAATTCCAGGTCCTGGACTGCCCCGGGCACACTGCAGGACATATCGCCTACCTGGGCCACGGCGCGCTGTTTTGCGGCGACACCCTGTTCAGCGCCGGATGCGGCCGGTTGTTCGAGGGCACGCCGGCCCAGATGACGGCATCTCTCGCGAAGCTGTCGGCCCTACCGGACGAAACCCGCGTCTTCTGCGCTCACGAGTACACCCTGAGCAATCTCCGTTTCGCAGCCGCGGTGGAGCCGGAGAACGAAGACATCACCGAGTACACGGCCCGGGCAAAAGAGCTCCGGGCAGTCGACCGGCCGACGCTGCCATCGACCCTGGGTCTGGAGCGGGCAGTCAATCCTTTCCTTCGCTGTGGAGAAACTGCGGTTCGCCAGGCGGCGGAGACCCACGCGGGAAAGGCCCTGGAGGATCCTGTGGCGGTGTTCGGGACCGTCCGGGCGTGGAAGGACCAGTTCTGATGGCCGCCGCCTCAATCTCCCCGCGCTCGCTGGCGCCGATCGGCGCCCTGCTGATCCTGGGCGGCTGCGCCGCGCCGGCGCCGACCCCGGAGGCCACGACCGCGATGGAGATCCCGGCGCCGGCGGTGCCGGAAATCCCGGTCCCGGCCGAGCAGCGGGAACCAGTGTCGGTGGAGGTGACGGTGCGCTTGCCGGCCGAAGCCCTGCCGGCCCAGCCAGAGATGCCACCGGCCCGGCCGGACATGATCACGCGGATGGCCGGGGCCTTCCAGATGGAGGTCGACGACCGGCGGGAAATCGCTCGTCAGCGGGACTGGTTCGTGCGCCATCCGGATTACATGGTCCGGGTGTTTCAGCGAAGTTCCCGGTACCTCTATCACATCCTCGACGAACTCGAGCGGCGGCAGATGCCCATGGACCTGGCCCTGCTGCCCATCGTCGAGAGCGCCTACGATCCCTTCGCCTACTCCCACGGCCGGGCCGCCGGCATGTGGCAGATGATTCCCGGGACGGCCCGACGTTTCGGGGTTCGTCAGAACTGGTGGTACGACGGCCGCAGGGACGTGCTGGACTCCACCCGGGCGGCCCTGGATTACCTCGAATACCTGTATGCGGAGTTTGACGACTGGCAGCTCGCGGTGGCCGCGTACAATTCCGGCGAAGGCAACGTGCACCGGGCCATCCGCCGCAACCGAAATGCCGGCAAGCCCACCGATTTCTGGCACCTTCGACTGCCCAGGGAAACCGTCAACTACGTTCCCAAGCTGCTGGCCCTGGTGGATATCGTTTCCAGGCCGCAGAAGTACGGCCTCGAGCTGCCGCAGATCGAGGACCGGCCCTACTTCCAGGTAGTGGAACTGGACGGCCAGATGGACCTGGCGCTGATCGCCGAGCTGGCCGACATGGACATGGATGAACTGTACGCCCTGAACCCGGGTTTCAACCGCTGGGCTACGGACCCCGATGGACCGCACCGGGCGGTGGTGCCGATTGACCGGGCCGAGCAGCTGACGGCGGCGGTGAGCGATCTGCCCGGGGATGCACGGATGCGCTGGGTTCGGTACCGGATACGCTCGGGTGATTCCCTGATCGCCATCGCGGCCCGTCACGACACCACGCCGGACGTGCTAAAAGAAGTCAACGGACTGCGTGGTCACGTCATCCGCGCCGGCGATCATCTGATGATCCCCACGGCCACCCGCGATCTGGCCGCCTACACCCACAGCGCAGACCTGCGCCTGGCGCGCACCCAGAGCAGACCCCGGGGCGACGCCCGCGTGAGCCACACCGTGGCCAGCGGCGACACCCTGTGGGGAATCGCCCGTCGCTACGGCGTCTCCACCCGGTCGCTCGCCAAGTGGAACGGGATGGCGCCGGGCGATACGCTGTCGGTGGGACGGACGCTGGCGGTATGGACAAAGAGCGGCACGGGCGTCCCGGCCGTGGCCTCGTTACCGGCCGCCAAGGACCGGAAGATCCGTTACACGGTGCGGCGCGGGGATTCGCTCTATCGAATCGCGCAGAAATTCCGGGTATCCGTCGCCCAGATCCAGGGCTGGAACAACCTGGACAAGAAGAAGTATCTCCAGCCCGGCCAGACCCTCACAATGTACGTGGACGTCACCCGCCAGTCGGGCGGCTGATCACTCCTCCCCCAGAACCATGCCCACGTGGCTGTATCCGCCGTCCACGTAAAGAATCTCGCCCGTCACACCGGCTGCAAGGTCCGAGCACAGGAAGGCGGCCGCGTTGCCCACGTCGTCGATGGTGATGTTGCGCCGTAGTGGCGTCATCTCCGCCACGTGGTTCAGGATCTTGCGGAACCCGCCAATACCGGCCGCCGCCAGGGTCTTGATCGGCCCGGCCGAGATGCCGTTGACCCGGATACCCTCCGGCCCCAGGTCGGCGGCCAGGAACCGGACGTTGGCCTCCAGACTGGCCTTGGCGGGACCCATCACGTTGTAGTTGGGGATGGCTCTGACCGCGCCCAGGTAGGACAGGGTCAACAGGGCGCCGCTGCGTCCGGCCATCATCGGCCGGGCGGCCCGGGCGAGGGCCGCGAAACTGTAGGCGCTGATCTCGTGGGCGATCCGGTAACCTTCGCGGCTCACCACGTCGACATAGCGGCCGGAGAGCTGGTCCCGGGGCGCGAATCCCACCGAGTGCACCACGATGTCCACGCTGTCCCAATGCTGGCCCAGGTGATCGAAAGCCGCCTCGATATCGGCATCGTCGGCCACATCCAGCGGACAGGTGATGGAAGAGTCCAGTTGCGCCGCCATGGCCTCGACCCGGGGCCTGAGCTTGTCGTTCTGGTAGGTGAACGCCAGTTCCGCACCCTCGCGGCGGAAAGCCTGGGAAATTCCCCAGGCGATTGACCGGTTGCTGGCCACGCCGACGATCAGGGCGCGCTTGCCCGTCATAAATCCCATGACTCCCTCTCCTCGTTAGCGTTATCTGTCAGGACCGGACGGCGCAGAGGTTAGCACACAGGTTACCGGTTACGCCCCATGGCGACGGCTTCGCCCAGGATGCCTTCCTCACCCTCGGTGCGCGCCACGATGACGGCGCCGCAGCTGTCGCCGAAGACGTTCACGCTGGTACGGCACATGTCCAGGATCCGATCGAAAACAAACAGCACGCCCAGCGCCTCCACCGGCAATCCGACGGCGCTCAGGATGATGGCGATGGCGACCAGCGACGCCGACGGGATCCCCGCCACGCCGATGGATGTGACCAGGGCGGTCACGACAATGGTGAACTGGACCGCAAAACTCAACTCCAGTCCATACGCCTGGGCAATGAACATCGCCGCGACGCATTCGTACAGCGCGGTGCCGTCCATGTTGATGGTGGCGCCCAGGGGCAACACGAAACTGCTGGTGCGATTGGAAACCCCGGCGTTCTTCTCGAGGCTCTCCATGGTAATCGGCAGGGTGGCCGACGAGGACGCTGTGGAAAACGCGGTCATCATCGCCGGCGCCATGGCGCTGAACATCCTGTACGGGCGTACCCGGGCGAGCACGTGTACCAGCACCGGCAGCGTGACCAGGGTATGGACGGCCAGCGCGGCCAGCACGGTCAGCGCGAACACGACCAGCGGCGCGGCGGCTTCGAATCCGGTTCGGGCGACCGTCTTGGCAACCAGTCCGAACACCCCCAGGGGCGCAAAAAGCATGATCCACTCGGTCATGCGCAACATCACCCGATGCACCGCATCCCAGAAGTCGTACAGCGTCTCGGCGGTTTCGTGATTGACACGGGTCATGAAAAACCCGAACAGCAGACTGAAGAAAATCAGCCCGAGCATCTGGCCTTCCGCCGCGGCGCTGACGACATTGGTCGGCACCATGCGCAGGAAAATTTCAGCCAAGGCGCCGGTTCCCGCCCCCGCGATCTTCTCGGCCACGGCCCCACCGTCCGCATCAAGCGCGAGCAAGTCCCGGGCCGGTTCACCAGCGACGATGCCCGGCTGAAACAGGTTGACCAGCACCAGTCCCACGAGAATGGCCAGCAGGGACGAAACCAGGTAATAGGCCAGGGTCTTGCCGCCCAGCCGGCCCAGGTCGCCGGAGGACCCGATGCCCGCCACTCCGACGATGATCGAAGACATGATCAGCGGAACGATCAGCATCTTCAGGGCGTTGATAAACAGGGTGCCGACGAAGTCGTACGCAGGCACCAGCGGCAGACCGAACAGGACCGGTTCGGGGCCGCCCAGCCAGCCGAAAAAGGCCGCCAGGACGATGGCGATGAGAATCTGCCAGTGGAGCTTGAGTTTGATCATGTGCTCAGCCTCTGGTCAGTCCCGGTCAGAACCCGGGGGTGTTTCCCGCCCTCGCCGCCGGCGCGGGATTATTCGAACTGTTCGCGGTTGATGACGATCGTGGCGGATTGACGCAGCTCGTTGACATAGCCGTTCAGGTCCGCGCCACCCGCAGCCTGGGTCAGCTGCTGGCCGAGCTGCCGTCTTTCTTCCGCCGTCAGGGATGCGGGATCCCCGGGCGTGACGTCGCTCAGAATCCAGGCCGCGTAGGCGCCATCCGGCAGGGCCACACCGCCGACCTTGATTCCGCCTTCGAAGGTCGCGGCAAAAACCGCTTGTCGCACCGCCTGGGGCAGATCACCGGATTGCCGTCCGATCTTCCGGGTGGCGTTGAACTGACCCGCCACCGAATCCGCGACGGCCTCGGGATCCTCTCCGGATTCCAGCCGGGCCACCACGTCGCCGCCGATCTCGGCGGTCTTCTCGCGAGCGGCGTCCCGCTCGAGTCTCGCCCGTATGCCTTCGCGAACCTCATCCAGCGGCTTGGGAGCCGCCTCGTGATGCGTGTCCACACGGAGCACCAGGGCATGACCTTCATCAATTTCGATCGGTTCGCTGTTTTCGCCGCCGGTCAGCACCGACTCGCTGAAGGCGGCGGCAATCACCTGGGGATCCGCGGCCAGACCGCTGCCTCCGCTGCGACCCATCTTTTCGATTCGCTTGATCTCGAGGCCCAGTTCCGCGGCGGCCGGGGCCAGGCTGTCGGGGCTCTCGAATGCGAGTTCCGCCAGACGCTCCGCCCGGTCGTAGAAAAGATCCTCGGCCCTGCGATGCCGATACTCGACTTCCAGGTCGGCACGGGCCTCTTCGTACTCTTTCACGTCGCCGGGCCGGATGGCTTCCAGCTGGATGATGTGATAGCCAAAGGGGCTCAGCACCGGATCGCTGATCTCCCCTTCATTCATGGCGAACAGCGCCTCTTCGAACGGCGCCACCATCATGTCCCGCTCGACCCAGTCCAGATCTCCCCCCAGTTCCGCCGAGCCGGAATCGTCCGACGACTCACGGGCGACCTGGGCGAAGTCCTCGCCGCCCTTGACCCGCTCGGCCAGCGCCGACGCCTTCTCCAGCGCCAGCTCCTGGCTGGTGTCGTCGTCGATGGCCACCAGGATGTGCCGCGCTCTGCGCTGCTCCGGGGTGCTGAACATCTGCGGATCGCGGCTGACCTCCATGTCGTAAAACTCGCGAAGATCTTCCTCCGTGACCGTCACCTCAGGAGTGATCGCGTCCAGGTCGACCTCCACGTACTCGATGTCCACCGACTCAGGATCCATGTAACGCTCGGGATGCGCCTCGTACTCCGCGACGATCTGCTCCTCGGCAATCGCCGCCTCACCGAGAAACCGTTCGGCAGGCACAACCAGCCAGGCCACCTGACGCTGCTCCCGGTCCACCCGGACCCGCTGGTCGAGCTCGGCCGGCGTCACGAAGGCGCTCTCCAGAATGCCGTCCTGCAGCTGGGCGATCTCCATGTTCTGACGCTGCTCCGCCTCGAACAGGGTGGGCGAGTAACCCACGTTGGCCAGCATGGCCCGGTAGGCGTCGATAGAAAACTGCCCGTTGACCTGGAACGCGGGGATTTCCTGGATGCTTCCCGTGAGGGTCTCGTCGCTGATCCGATAGCCCTCTTCCCGGATTCTCTGTAGCAGCAGTCGGTTGGTCACAAAACCCTCGACAACGCTGTCCCGAACCTGATTCTCGATGAGCTCCGGAACGTCGGTGCCGTAAGCCTGCTGGAACTGGGAAAGCTGGTTCTGGATGGCCTGGCGTACCGGTCCGACGGGTATTTTGTCGCCATTCACGACGGCCGCCACCGACTGGTTGCTGAAGCCGATGTCGATACCCCATACGGCAAACACAAAGGCCAGCAGGGCCAGAATGATTCCGGCGACCCAACCGGTGATCTTTTCTCTGATCTTCTGCAGCATGTCGCTCGGCGTTCCTCGGCAGGATGTCTGCTAAAAGAAAGGGCGCCTGGAGGGCGCCCTATCCGATTAAGTGAACCTTCGACCTTCGCCTTGTAAGGGCGACGCTCTCCCAGCTGAGCTAAGCACCCGGCGCTGGAAGGCGCGCTAGTTTACGGCATCCTTGAGGCCTTTGCCAGCCTTGAAAGCAGGCACATTGGTGGCCGAAATATGGATGGTTTCACCGGTCTTGGGATTGCGTCCCTCACGGGCTGCACGGTGTTTGACCTGGAAGGTTCCGAAGCCAACGATCGCCACCTGATCGCCCTTGCCCAGCGTCTTCGCGATGGTGCTGGTTACGGCCTCCACGGCCTTGGCCGCATCGCTCTTCGAAAGGTCGGCCGAGGCCGCCACGGCATCGATCAATTCTGCCTTGTTCATTGAGTTACCTATTTTGCTAGTGTGTTTATTCCCATCGAGCCACGGCACGCCACCACAGCTCCCCCTTCTCGGTCTGCCAGCCAACCATAGCCCTCACGACCCCGAGTCACAGTTGTCGTTGTTATCCTGATCGGGTCCGAAACGGTCAGGGCCCGCAACCGCGGGCCTTGAGGATGAGGCAACGGGAGCGGCCCTTATACCAGCGCAAAAATTGGACTGTCAACAAAGGGCAGCGCCGAAGACATTATGTCAACTCGGCCGACCCATCGCAGCGCCACCCCTTTGACCACCGGGCCCGGCGTCAGTGAGCGGTCACGCCCTCCTTCTCCCCGGGCTTGGCCTCGCCGGACTTGGCCGGTACGGGCGGCTTGGGCTGATCGCCGGCCTCCACTTTCGGCATCCTTTCGAGGGCCAGCTCGAGGACCTGGTCGATCCACTTGACCGGACGGATATCAAGAGCATCCTTGATATTCTTCGGAATCTCCACGAGGTCCTTTCGGTTTTCCTCGGGGATCAGCACGGTGGAGATCCCGCCGCGGTGCGCCGCCAGCAGTTTTTCCTTGAGACCGCCGATCGGCAGCACTTCGCCCCGCAGCGTGATCTCGCCGGTCATCGCCACGTCCGCCCTCACCGGGACTTCCGTGAGCGCCGACACGAGCGCAGTGCACATGCCGATTCCCGCGCTGGGTCCGTCCTTGGGCGTGGCGCCTTCGGGGACGTGAATATGGACGTCGCTGGTGGTCTGGAAGTCCTCGGCCACGCCCAACAGGCCGGCCCGGCTCCGCACCACCGTCATGGCGGCCTGGATGGATTCCTGCATCACGTCGCCCAGCTGGCCCGTGTGGATCAGTTTGCCTTTGCCGGGCACCACCGCCGCCTCGATCGTCAGCAACTCGCCACCCACCTCGGTCCAGGCCAGGCCCGTGACCTGGCCGACGGCATTGGCCTCCTCGGCCCGGCCGTAACGGAAACGACGCACGCCGAGAAACTTCTCCAGCCCCGAGGGTCTCACCACGACCCGCTTGCGTTTCGGATCCTGCAGCATGGTGCGAACGGCGCGTCGGCAGATCTTGGCGATCTCTCGCTCCAGGTTCCGGACACCAGCCTCCCGGGTGTAATAGCGGACGATGTCCCGAATCGTGCTCTCAGACAGCTGCAGCTCGTTTTCCTTGAGCCCGTTCTGCTGCATCTGCTTCGGTACCAGGTAACGGATGGCGATATTGGTCTTTTCGTCCTCCGTATATCCAGGCAACCGGATAACCTCCATCCTGTCGAGCAGCGGCGGCGGAATATTCAGGCTGTTGGCGGTGCAGATGAACATGACGTCGGACAGGTCGAAATCCACCTCCAGGTAGTGATCGTTAAAGGCCGAGTTCTGTTCCGGATCCAGCACCTCCAGCAGCGCCGACGAGGGATCACCGCGGAAGTCCATTGACATCTTGTCGATTTCGTCCAGCAGGAACAGGGGATTGCGGACCCCTACACGGGCCATGTTCTGGACAATCTTGCCGGGCATGGAGCCGATGTAGGTCCGGCGGTGGCCCCGGATCTCCGCCTCGTCGCGGACGCCGCCGAGCGACATTCTGACGAACTTGCGATTGGTGGCGCGGGCGATGCTCTGGCCGAGCGATGTTTTGCCGACCCCCGGAGGTCCGACCAGACAGAGGATCGGTCCTTTCTGTTTCTTCACCCTCTGCTGCACGGCCAGGTACTCGAGGATCCGCTCCTTGACCTTCTCCAGGCCGTAGTGATCCTTTTCCAGCACCTCCTCGGCCCGGTTCAGATCGCGAAGGACGCGGGAACGCTTCTTCCATGGCGCCTTGAGCAGCCAGTCCACGTAGTTGCGGACCACCGTCGCCTCGGCGGACATGGGCGACATCATCTTCAGCTTGTTCAGTTCGGAGACGGCCTTTTCCTTGGCCTCCGCGGGCATGCCGGCCTCGTCCACCTTGCGCTCGAGTTCGGCCACCTCGTTGTGGCCGTCGTCCATCTCCCCGAGCTCCTTCTGAATCGCTTTCATCTGCTCGTTGAGGTAGTACTCGCGCTGGCTCTTCTCCATCTGCTGCTTGACGCGCCCGCGCACCTTCTTCTCGATCTGAAGGACATCGATCTCGCCCTCGATCAGACCGAGAACGTGCTCGAGCCGCTCTCTAAGGCCGACGATCTCCAAAACTTTCTGCTTCTCCGGCAGCCGCAGGGACATGTGGGCCGCGGCCGTATCGGCCAGGCGGCCGGGCTGCTCGATGCCGGCGAGGGAGGTAAGGATTTCCGGCGGCACCTTCTTGTTGAGCTTCACGTAGCTCTCGAACTGGGAGACGATGGACCGGACCAGCACCTCCACCTCGCGCTCGTCGCTCTCGCCGGATTCCTGGAGAATGGTCACCCGTGCGGTAAAGAATTCGTCGGCATTGACCTCGGAGAGGGCGACCCGCTCGTTGCCCTCGACCAGCACCTTCACGGTGCCGTCCGGCAGCTTGAGAAGCTGCAGAATAGTCGCCAGGGTGCCGACGTCGTATAAATCGTCGACCTCCGGCTCGTCCACGTCCGCAGCCTGCTGGGCGACCAGCACGATCTGCTTGCCCACCTGCATGGCCGAATCCAGCGCCTGGATGGACTTCGGGCGGCCCACGAACAACGGGATGACCATGTGGGGATAGACCACCACATCCCGCAACGGGAGCACCGGCATCACGCCTTCGGGCAGTTCTGGGATCAGGGTCTGTTCGGATGTCTGCTCTGTGGACACGGATAATACCTTCGCTGTCGGATTAACGGCCTGACGCGCGGCCTGGGCCGGGACCGGCCCGTCAGGGGAGTGATATGCGGCCTGGGGACGCCGCTTTCAAGGGCCCTTCCGGCCCGCGGTTTCAGAAAGCGGACTTGGCGGGACGCTGCTCTTCCTCAATCGCTGTCCGTGCCTCGTCCGACTCGTAGATCATGTAAGGCTTTGTCTCGCCATTCACCACCGCCTCGTCTACCACGACCTTCGTGACGTTCTCCTGGGCCGGTAGCTCGTACATGGTGTCCAGGAGGACGTTCTCGAGGATCGTTCTCAGACCGCGGGCGCCGGTCTTGCGCTGCATGGCCCTTCGGGCCACCGCTACCAGGGCGTCGTCGCGGAATTCCAGGTCGGCGCCTTCCATCTCGAAGAGCTTCCGATACTGCTTGGTCAGCGCGTTCCTGGGCTCCACCAGAATCGTGACCAAGGCATCTTCGTCCAGCTCCTCCAGCGTCGCTACCACCGGCAGGCGGCCGACGAACTCCGGGATCAGGCCGTACTTGATAAGGTCCTCGGGCTCCACATCGTGAAAAACCTCGCCGATGCTGGCCTGGTCGGCCTCACCCTTGACTTCGGCCACGAAGCCGATGCCGCTCTTGTGGGAGCGATTGAGGATGATCTTTTCAAGACCTGCGAACGCGCCACCGCAGATGAACAGGATGTTGGCGGTATCCACCTGGAGGAACTCCTGCTGCGGATGCTTGCGGCCGCCCTGGGGCGGCACCGAGGCGACGGTGCCCTCGATCAGCTTCAGCAGAGCCTGCTGCACGCCTTCGCCGGAAACGTCGCGGGTGATGCTCGGGTTGTCCGATTTGCGCGAGATCTTGTCGATCTCGTCGATGTAGACGATACCGGTCTGGGCCTTCTCCACGTCGTAGTCACATTTCTGGAGAAGCTTCTGGATGATGTTCTCCACGTCCTCGCCCACATAACCGGCCTCGGTCAGCGTGGTGGCGTCGGCAATGGTGAACGGAACATTGAGAAGTCTGGCCAGGGTTTCCGCCAGCAGGGTCTTTCCGCATCCGGTGGGACCGATGAGCAGGATGTTGCTCTTGGCCAGCTCGACCTCGTCCTTGGACCGTTCCCGGGTGCGTGTCTCGAGGCGCTTGTAGTGGTTGTAAACCGCCACCGACAGGACCTTCTTGGCTTCCTGCTGCCCGACCACGTACTGGTCCAGTACGTCCTTGATTTCGTGGGGTTTCGGCAACCGGCTGGCGCCGGGCTCGGACTTGTCCTCGAGTTCCTCCCGGATGATGTCATTGCAAAGCTCGACGCACTCGTCACAGATGAACACGGAGGGACCGGCAATCAGTTTGCGGACCTCGTGCTGGCTCTTGCCGCAGAAAGAGCAGTAGAGCAGCTTCCCGTCTTCGCTTCTGCCGCGTGTATCGTCAGACATTCGTCACCTTTGGATCAGTCCTCTCGTCAGGTTATATATCATGCGCGCGTCCCGCGTTGCAAAACCTGCGCCACGTCAAGAATTTCGTGAAATTACGCGTCTTTTTCCGGCGTTTCGGAGGTCCTGGCGTCACCCCGGTGACGGAGGACCCGATCCACCAGGCCGTACTTCACCGCCTCGTCGGGCCCCAGGAAGTTGTCCCGGTCCGTATCCTTGGCGATCTGCTCCACGCTCTGGCCGGTATGGTGGGCCAGGACATGATTGAGCTGATCCCGCAGCTTGAGCACTTCCCGTGCGTGGATATCGATATCTGCCGCCTGCCCCTGGAAGCCGCCCAGAGGCTGGTGGATCATCATGCGGGAGTGGGGCAGACAGAAACGCTTGCCCTTGGTGCCGCCGGCCAGAAGCAGCGCGCCCATGCTGGCCGCCTGACCCACGCAAATGGACGACACGTCGGGCTTGATGAACTGCATCGTGTCGTAGATTGACATCCCCGCGGTCACAACGCCTCCCGGGGAATTGATGTACAGATGGATGTCCTTGTCCGGATTCTCCGATTCAAGATACAGGAGCTGCGCCACCACCAGGTTGGCCATGCCGTCTTCGATCGCACCGACGATGAACACCACCCGCTCTTTCAGCAGGCGTGAATAGATATCGTAGGCGCGCTCGCCACGGGCGGTCTGTTCGACCACCATCGGCACCAGATTCAGTGCCTTTGTTTCCATAAAACTCTCCGTCAGGCGGTACTCCACCTATAGTCATTCGACCAGCCGCGGGTTGCAAGTGGCCCGGGCATAAAAAAAGAGGGGCCCGCCAGGGGTAAACCTGCGGGGGCCCCTCATCGTCCGACGCACCCGGGGTTTATTCAGGTCGCATTAACTCTTTGAAACCGATGTCCTTTTCGGAAATTTCCGCCCGCTCTATGAGCCAGTCCACGACCTGCTCCTCCATGACTTCCATCTCCAGCTGGTCCATGAGCTGGCGGTTCCCGGTGTACAGTTTCACGACTTCCTCGGGGTCCCGGTAATCAGCAGCCAGGCGGCGCACGCGCTCGCGCACCCGCTCCTTGTCCAGCTCGATACCGGCCTGACGGATGACCTCCGCCACCAGGAGGCCCAGCTTGACACGGCGCTGGGCAACCGCCTCGAAGGACTCTCTCGGGGGCAGGTTGTTCGGGTCCGAGGGGTCGACACCCATCCGGCGTGCGGCGGCTTCCCGCAGGCTGCGGATCTCGTCGTCAACCAGGGAGCCCGGCAGCTCGACCTCGTTGCGGTCCAGAAGACCCTGCATGATCTGCTCTTTCAGGCGGCTTTGGACGGTCTGTTCGAGCTCCCGCCGCATGCTGTCGAGCACTTCCTCCCGGAGCTTCGCCACGCCGCCTTCCCCGATGCCGAAGGCGGCACAGAAATCGTCGTCGATTTCCGGCAGTTTCTGCGTCTCGACCCGACGGGCCGTGACGTGGAAATCCGCGGTGCGCCCGGCCAGGTTCTCGGCGCCATAATCGTCCGGAAAAGTGACCGTGATGTCCTTCTCATCGCCCGCGCGCATGCCGATCAGTCCATTCTCGAAGTCGGGCAGCATGCCGCCCTGGCCCAGGACCACCGGCACATCCTCACCGGAACCGCCGGGGAACGCCTCGCCGTCGATCTTGCCTTCGAAATTCACGATGACCCGATGGCCGCTTTCCGCGGCCGCATCCACTTCCTCCCAGTCGGCCCGCTGCCGCCGGAGGTTGTCGATCATGTCATCGATATCCGACTCGCCGATCTCTGCGACCGGCTTCTCCACGGCGAGACCCTCGTGACCCTGCAGCGCCACCTCGGGATACACCTCGAAGGTCGCCACGTACTCGAGATCCTCGCCCTGGCCGGTATTGCCAGGCTCGATCCGGGGGTGCCCAGCCGGCCTGAGTTTCTCCTGGCTGATGGCCTCGAAGTAGCTCATCTGCATGACCTCGCCGAGGACTTCCTGCCGGACCTGGCCGCCGTAGCGCTGCCGGATGACCTTCATCGGCACCTTACCCGGGCGGAAGCCCTTGATCTTGGCGGTTTTGCCGACCCGCTGCAGCCGGCTGTCCACTTCCTTCTCGATACGCTCGGCAGGTACCTGAACTTTCATGCGGCGCTCGAGGCCGCCCACCGTTTCAACCGAAACCATCATCCGGATTATTCCTCGTCAAATGTCTTCACCGGCGGACGCCATCGTCGTCACGCTCCGCAGGCCCTCAAGTGGTGCGAAAGGAGAGACTCGAACTCTCACGGGGGATCAACCCCACCGGGACCTAAACCCGGCGCGTCTACCAGTTCCGCCACTTTCGCAGGCGACCGGCCACCCCGTCGGCATGGCTCCCCAGCCATGGCCGAAGGTTGACCGATCATTATACCCCACAGTGAGTCCCGTAGCCGAACTCGATGTCGGTTTCGGGCCTGGGCCCGCGGTCAAACGAAAAAGGCCCGCGGCGCTGCCGCGGGCCAGTGTCTGGTGGGCCATCAGGGACTCGAACCCCGAACCTACTGATTAAGAGTCAGCTGCTCTACCAATTGAGCTAATGGCCCTGTCAGGGCGGCGAAAGTTAAACCCTTCTCCCTGTAAAGTGGGGTGGACGATGGGACTCGAACCCACGACGACCGGATCCACAATCCGGGGCTCTACCAACTGAGCTACGTCCACCATTGCTGTCCCGCGGGCTTTGGCGCGCCCGGCAGGACTCGAACCTGCAACCCTCGGCTTAGAAGGCCGATGCTCTATCCGGTTGAGCTACGGGCGCCCGTCTCGCCCTTTTCCGGCCGCCCAGTGCATCGAAAGTGGTCGGGGCAGAGGGATTTGAACCCCCGACCCTCTGCTCCCAAAGCAGATGCGCTACCAGACTGCGCCATGCCCCGATCCCGGCGAACATACCGCCCAGGCCCTGGCCAGCCGGTCAAGGACGCAGGATGATACGAGCGGTCGCCGGGACAGTCAATTTGCCCGGACCCTTTCCTTGTTCACGGTCACGGGCGCGTGCGAAAATTGTTTTTTCGCCTTTCTTCGGACAACACAGATGACGGCCCGCCTCATCGACGGTAAGACGCTCGCCTCCGAAATTCGCCGGGATATCCGTCGGCGGGTGGACCAACGTCGCTCGGCGGGACTGCGTGCCCCGGGCCTGGCCGTCATCATGGTCGGCAACGACCCGGCTTCGGCGATCTACGTTCGCAACAAGCACCAGGCCTGCGAGCAGGTCGGATTTGTCTCCCGCGCCCACGATCTTCCGGCAAACACTTCTCAGGCCGACCTCAAGGCACTGATCGAGGGGCTGAATGGGGACCCCGAGATCGACGGCATCCTGGTTCAGCTGCCGCTGCCCGAGCAGCTGGACTCGTCCCGCGTCATCGAATATATCGACCCGTCCAAGGACGTGGACGGGTTCCATCCCTACAACGTCGGCCGGCTGGCTCAGCGGATCCCGGTTCTCCGGTCCTGCACGCCCCTGGGGGTGATCAGACTGCTGCAGCACATCGGCGTCGACCCAAAGGGACAGCGCGCCGTCGTGGTGGGGGCGTCGAACCTGGTGGGCCGCCCAATGAGCCTGGAGCTTCTGCTCTACGGTGCCACGGTGACTGTCTGCCACCGCTTCACCACGGATCTGAAGTCCGAGGTGGAGAGGGCCGACATCCTGGTGGTGGCCGTGGGCAAGCCCGGACTGATACCCGGCGAGTGGATCAAGCCCGGGGCCGTGGTGATCGATGTGGGGATCAGCCGACTGGACGACGGGCGGCTGGCGGGAGACGTGCAGTTCGAGGTGGCGGCAGAGCGCGCCTCCTGGATTACGCCGGTGCCCGGCGGGGTCGGCCCCATGACGGTGGCGATGCTGATGAGCAACACGCTCCAGGCGGCAGAGCTGCGCGAGGGTCGGCGGGACAGCGCCGCCTAGTCCCCAAGTCCCTGCATCCCGGATGACCGCTGAGGACAGATACGTCCGGTCGCTGCACTAGCCCCGTCGCCAGGTGGTAGCGCCGGCCCCGTCCTCCAGGATCACGCCCTGCCTGGCCAGTTCGTCCCGGATCCGGTCGGCCTCGGCCCAGTCCTTGCGGTCCCGGGCCGCCTTGCGATCCCGGATCAGGCTCTCGATCCGTTCATCGCTCAGCGCCGTAGAAACCTCGGCCTCGCCGGACGGAGCTTTCGCGCCCCCGCCGGACGTCCCGGCGCCCCCATCGGCGCGCTTGAACCAGCTCTCGGGATCTTCTCGCAGCAGCCCCAGCACGCCGCCGATCTCCAGGATGGCGGCAGCCAGCGCCGAGGCCCGGTTGACGTCCCCGGCATCCCGGGCGCTGTTCAGGGCACGGGCGGCGCCCTGGAGCACGGCAAAACCTTCGGCGGTATTGAAATCGTCGTCCATGACGCTCCGGAACCTGTCCAGCGTCGCCTTGTCCGGCGCACCTTCCGCCGTGACGCCCCTCAGGGCCGTGTACAGCCGGTCCAGGGCGGCGCGGGTCTGCACCAGGTCGTCCTCGGTGTAGTTCAGCGGGCTCCGGTAGTGCCGCGACAGGACGAAATAGCGCACGACCTCGGCCCGGTGTTCTTTCAGAATCTCACGGATGGTGAAAAAGTTGCCCAGGGACTTGGACATCTTCTCCTCGGCCACCTGTACGAAGCCGTTGTGCATCCAAATATTCACAAAAGGCTCGTGCGTGGCGCCACAGGACTGTGCGATCTCGTTCTCGTGATGGGGGAATTTCAGATCCATGCCGCCGCCGTGGATGTCGAAGTGATTGCCGAGCGCCGCAGTGGACATGGCGGAGCACTCGATGTGCCAGCCGGGACGGCCCGGCCCCCAGGGTGAATCCCACGATGGCTCGCCTGGCTTTGCGGCTTTCCAGAGCGCGAAGTCCAGGGGATCCTCTTTGGCCTCGCCCACACCGACCCGGGCGCCGACTCTCAGCTCCTCCGGGCGTTTACCGGATAGCTGGCCGTAGTCGGCAAAACTGGCCACCCGGTAATACACGTCGCGGTTGCTTCCCACGTAGGCGTGACCCTTGTCGATGAGCGCCTCGATCATCCGGATGATCTCGCCCATGTGCTCCGTGGCCCTGGGTTCCAGGTCAGGACGAACCATCCCGAGGGCGTCGAAATCCTCGTCCATCAGGCGGATGAAACGCGCCGTGAGTTGTTCGACGCTGTCTCCACTCTCCGCTGCCCGCCGGATGATCTTGTCATCGATATCGGTGATATTCCGGACATAGGTCACCCGATAACCGCGCCAGCGAAGGTAGCGGGCCACCACGTCGAAGACCAGCTGGGCCCGGGCGTGACCGAGATGGCAGTAGTCGTAGACGGTGATGCCGCAGACATACATCCGCACGTGGCCCGGCTCGATGGGCTCGAGCATCTCTTTCCGGCCGGTCAGCGAGTTGTGGATCATGATCATGGTCGGACAACCTTTATGACAGTCACGCCCAGCGGGCCAGACGGGCCCTGACCGTCTCCGCGGGCAGCATCTCCAGCATGGGGGCCAGTTCCGGTCCGGCCTCGGTTCCCGTCAGCGCGAGCCGGAGCGGCCGGAACAGGGCCCGACCCTTCACGCCGACCGCGTTCTTTACGGCCCCGGAAATGGCCGCGAGGCTGTGACCACCGGACGCCATTCCGTCCAGAGCCGCCCGAAAGAAAGCCGGCCCCACCGCGACCAGCTCGGCCTCGATCTCCGGCGTGATGACGGGGCCATGCCCGAAAAGGATATTGGCCCACCCCGCCACGTCCGCGGGACGGTGAACGTTCGGCCGGACCCAGTCCAGGAACGCCCGCCGCAGATCGCCGGGCACGGGCTCGAAAGACTCCGCACCGGCCCATGCGGCCAGGCTGGCGTCGCTGGCCGCCTGAACGGCAAGACTCTGCCAGTGCTCCAGCTGGATCCGGTCGTAGCGCGCCGGCGCCTTGCCGATCTTCTCCAGCCGGAAGTGGCTAGCCAGCCCATCCAGGTCCATGAGATCGCCGCTGTCGAACGCGTGACCCAGTCGGGCAGCGTAGTTGCTCACCGCCTCCGGCAGCAAGCCGGCGTCATGGAACTCCGCCATCCCGGCGCTGCCTCGGCGCTTGGACAGGGGCGCCCCGTCATCGCCCATCAGCAATGGCAGATGCCCGTATCGAGGCACCGGCAGACCGAGGCTCTGCAACAGCAGGATCTGTCGCGGCGTGTTGCTGAGGTGATCTTCCCCGCGCAACACGTGCGACACACCCATCAATGCATCGTCGAGCGCGTTGCTGAAAAAGAATGCCGGCGTGCCGTCCGAGCGCTGGATGACGAAGTCGCCGATCTCGGCCAGACCGAAGGTCTGTAACCCACGGATGCTGTCATCGAAGGTCAGCGTGCCTGTGTCGGGCACCCTGAATCGCAGGACCGGCGACTGTCCCGACTGGCGGCGTCGCGCGATCTCCTCCTCCGGCAGACGGGCCCAGTCCCGGTCATAGACCGGCGGCAGACCGGCGGCGATGCGGGCGCGCCGGAAGGCTTTCAGCTCCGGGTCCGTGCGCCAGCACGGATAGACGTGACCGGAGGCCCGGAGACGCTCCGCGTGCTGCCGGTAGAGATCGAAACGTTCGCTCTGCCGATACGGCCCGGCGGAGCCGCCCAGATCCGGGCCCTCGTCCCATGCCAGTCCCAGCCAGCGAAGATCGTCCAGGATCAGAGCGACCGCCGCGTCGTCGCTGCGCTCGGCGTCTGTATCCTCGATGCGGAGAAGGAAGCGCCCGCCGGACGCACGCGCCAGCAGGAAATTGAACAGGGCGGTGCGGACGTTCCCCAGATGGAGCCGTCCCGTTGGACTGGGCGCAAATCGCGTACGGATGGCGTTGGACATGGCGCGCAATGGTACCGGAAGCCACCGGGTCCAGTCAGCGCACCGCCGGCCGGTTTGCGGACAGGTCCGACCTCATCTAACGTGAGAGCAGGCGCAGGCAGTGATCGGAGACCGAGACCTGATGACCACCTTATTTCTCTCCGACGTCCATCTGGAGCCCCGGCGGGCCGACATCACGGAGCAGTTCCTCGGTTTTCTGGCGGGGGAAGCCGCTGGCGCCGAGGCGCTGTATATCCTCGGCGACCTGTTCGAAGTATGGATCGGCGACGACGATCCCGACCCGGTCAAGCGCAGGGTGGTGCACGCCTTGCACGATCTGACCCGGTCGGGCGTGCCCTGTTACTTCATGTCGGGCAATCGGGATTTTCTGACCGGGGAGGTGTTCGCCGATCATACCGGTTGCGAGCTGCTTGAAGATCCGTCGGTGGCGAGGCTGTATGGCGAGCCCGTGCTCCTTTTGCACGGCGACACCCTGTGCACCGGGGATCACGATTACCAGGAATTCCGCCGAATGGTGCGCAGTGAGGACTGGCAGCAGCACTTCCTCGAACAGCCGGTTCACCACCGCGCCGCCATGGCCGAGCAGGCGCGCGACGCCAGCATGAAGAAGACCGCTGCCATGCCACCGGATATCATGGATGTGACTGACGCCGAGGTTCGCACCGTCATGCGGGAGCACGGGATCTACACCATGATCCACGGCCACACGCACCGCCCCGGCATTCACCGTTTCGAACTGGACGGACGACCCGCAACGCGAATCGTATTGGGCGCCTGGTACGACGAGGGCAGCGTTCTGCGCTGGTCGGTGGACGGCTTCAGCCTGGATCCCCTTCCCCGCTAAGCCGCCCGCCCGGGTCATCCTGACTTGATTATGGCGAATCCCCTGCCATCTTTATTGGTGGCAGCCACCATACGACGGCCACCGGTAACTCGACCATGCACGGCACCATCAAGGGCGTTGTCCCCGCTCGCTACTGGCACCTCCAGGAAGACGGCCGAATACAGTGCGACCTGTGCCCCCGGTTCTGCAAACTGAGGGACGGTCAGAGGGGACTGTGCTTCGTGCGGGCAAGGGAAGGCGACGAGCTCGTGCTCACGACCTGGGGTCGATCCAGCGGCTTCTGCTGCGACCCGATCGAGAAAAAGCCCCTGTTTCACTTCCTTCCCGGGAGTTCGGTGCTGTCCTTCGGGACCGCGGGCTGTAACCTGGCCTGCAAGTACTGCCAGAACTGGGATATCTCGAAGGCCAAGAGGACCGATGCGTTGGCCGCCGAGGCCACGCCCACCGCGATCGCCTCCTCCGCGGTCAGGCATCACTGCCGGTCCGTGGCATATACCTACAACGATCCCGTGATTTTTATCGAGTACGCGCTTGACACCGCCGAGGCCTGCCGCGCCGCCGGCGTCAAGAACGTGGCGGTCACCGCGGGCTACGTCTGCCCTGAACCGAGAGCGGAATTCTTTGCGTCCATGGACGCAGCCAACGTGGATCTCAAGGCCTTCACAGAGCGGTTTTACTGGAAACTCTGTGGCGGCCACCTGGAGCCGGTCAAGGAGACCCTCGAGTACCTGGTCCACGAGACCGACGTATGGGTGGAGATCACGACGCTTCTGATCCCTGGCGAAAACGATTCGCCGCAGGAAATTGACCAGCTCAGTGACTGGATCGCGGACACACTCGGAACCCACGTTCCCCTGCACCTGACCGCGTTCCACGGCGCCTGGAAAATGCTGGACCATCCGGACACGCCGCCGGAAAAACTCCGTGAAGCCAGGACTATCGCTCGCAACAACGGTCTGAAGTTCGTTTACACCGGCAACATCTACGACCCGGCGGGGCAGACGACCTACTGCGGCTCATGCAGCCATCCGGTCATCCAGCGGCAGGGATACCGGGTCACCGGGTGGAAACTTGATGCCGAGGGTAAATGCAAGAGCTGCGGCTCGGCCTGTCCCGGGGTCTTCGATGGGCAACCCGGCACCTGGGGCGGACGCCGGGCACCGCTGGGGCTCCACCTGCATTAGGCCGGGTTCGGGCCCTCGGATCCGGCTTCAACCGCCACCCGGGGCATCGGTGTCTTGGGCGGATCAACCGCGCCGCCCCGGCCCTGGCTCACACTGAAGCGGGCGGGCCGCTGTGAAAACGAATCTCCCCGTCCGGCTCCGAGACCAGCCGGTTTTCCAGTTTCCGAAACTGCTCGATCCGCGCCTCCACGTCCCCGACCCGTCGGTCCGCATACTCGCGGGCCAGCCGGAGATAGTCCGTAAAGTGACGGGACTCGGAGGCCAGCAGTCCCCGATAAAAGCTGGCGAACGGCTCGTCGACCCACGGCGCCAGCAGGGCAAACCGCTCACAGGACCTCGCTTCGATGAAAGCCCCGGCCACCAGCATATCCACCAGCCGGCCAGGCTCGTCCCGTGTTACCAGGGTCCTGAGGCCTGATGCGTAACGGGAAGCGGTGACGGAGCGCCAGGAGATGCCCGTCCTGCGCATCAGTCGGGTGACCTGCTCGAAGTGCCTGAGTTCCTCTCGGGCGAGCCGTGACATTCGCTGGACCAGACTGTCCCGGGCCGGATACCGGTTCATCAGAGACATGGCGGTCGCGGCAGCCTTCTTTTCGCAGTTGGCGTGATCCACCGCCAGCAGAGGCAGGGCGCCCCGGGCTGCCTCGACCCAGGCCGCCGGCGTGGGCCGACCGAGAAAATCGACGATCTCCCGAGGAACGGCAGCCGTCATGGAGGCGTCTCCCGCGTCTCCGCAATGCGTTCAATCAACGCCTGTGCAGACTGCGGCCTGAGCACCGGGTCCTTCGCCAGCATACTTTCGAACAGCCCCTGCCAGGCAGAGGCCGGCGCCGGCAGCAAGGGAATGTCCGCGTGCCTGTGCTTGTAGATCACCGCCATGGGAGACGCCGCCGCATACGGTTTTCTGCGTGTCAGCATCTCGTAGAAGATGACCCCCAGGCTGTAGATGTCGGAGCGCTCGTCCGAAGACTCCCCGTGACCCTGCTCCGGGCTCATGTAATAAGGCGTCCCGAAGATCTCACCGGTGCGGGTCAGATCCAGCGACATGCGCATCTTTTTGGCGAGGCCGAAATCGATCAGGGCAATGCTGCCGTCTTCGCGACACATGACGTTGCCGGGCTTCAGGTCCCGATGCAGGACTCCCACCCGGTGGATGGCTGCCAGGGCACCGGCCATCTGGGCAAGAAAGTCGGCCGCCTGCGCGATGGTGATTCCCTCGGCAATGCGTGCCTTGAGATCACCCAGCGGAAAATGCTCCATGACAATGAAGGCGTGATCGTCGGCGACGCCGAGGTCGAAGATCCGAACGACGTTGGGATGCCGTATATCCGAGATAAGTTCGTATTCCTGAAGGAAGCGATCGAAATCGCGGGTGCCGCCGACTGCGTCCGGCACCTCGGTGAGGACCTTGACGACGACCTTACGCCCGCTCGCCTCTTGTGCCATCAAGTAAATCGACGAGATGCCACCGCGGGCGATCCGGCGGATATAACGATGTCCTTTAAGCGAAAACCCCGGCGCCTCTTCGTCGTCATCCCCGCCCGACCCGTTGCCCCGGGCGCTCTCCGGATATCCTGTGCCCAGGGCCCCTTTGACCAGGTCCACCAGGCGGCCGTGTTCGACGGGGCCCTTGGGGAGCACGTCGTCGGCACCGGCCCGCAGCGCCTCGCCGATCACCGACTGGTCGCCCTGGGGGGTCAGGAAGATGACTGCCGGGCAACCGGCACGGGCCTTGAGCCGGGACAAGGCTTCCAGTCCGGAACCGGACTTCCAGCGATGATCGAGGAACAGCAGGTCAAAGTCCCCGGGTTCGGAATCCTTTGGCAGCAGCGACCCGACGGTCGGGTCGTGGGATACCACCTCGCTGTCGTCCCACTGGGCGGTGAGATGATGCCCCAGCCATTGGCGGTAGGCCTCGTGGTCGTCGATGATCAGGAAACGGATGCCCAAACTACGGATTCCGGCGCTGAGAACTGTAAAGGTGCTTAACGAAGTTTAACGCTTGAAGCCAATCACGACGTCGTTCACGTTGGTTGAGGTCGGGCCGGTGTAGATCAGGTCGCCCGACGCCTCCAGGAATGTGCCGGAGTCGGCCCGGGCCAGACACGTCACCGGGTCGGCGCCGCCATCCCTTCCACGCTGGATTGTACCGCCGTCCACCAGGCCGCCGGCATCTTCGCCGCTGCCGTCCGTACCGTCCGTCGCGGAACACAGGATGGCAAGGTCATCGCGCCCCTCGATGGATATCGCGCAACACAGAGCGAGATGCTGGTTGCGTCCGCCCCGGCCGGAATCGGCTGGCAGGATCATTGTGGTCTCGCCGCCCCAGAGATGTATACCGACCGGTCCCGCATCCAGCTGATTGACCACCTGCGCGGCGGCTTCCTGTACCGGACCCTCCAGCCATTGGCCGTGGCGAGTGACCTCGAGCCCCATTGATCGGGCGTTTCGTTCGCAGGCGTCCAGGACACGCGCCAGGTTTCCGACCACATGGTGCTCCACGTGGGCTGTCGGAGCCGGCGGCGGTGTCCCGGCATGGACGATGCCGGCGATCCAGTCGGGCAGTTCCTCTGGCAGGGACACCTCGGTCTGTTGGAAAAGGCCGGACCCGATCCAGGCTGGGTCATCCCCCATGACGTCGGACAGATACAAGGCGAATACCGGATGGCCCCCGAGAGCCGCCGCCAGCCGGCCGTCCTTGATGCGTGACAGTCGTCTCCGTACGGCATTGACCCCGAAGATGTCGAGCCCGCTGCCGAGCAGCCATCGGTTGATGCGGTCCAGTTCGCAGGCATCGACGCCCTCGGGCAGGGCCTCTACCAGACTCGAGGCGCCACCGGAGACAAGGGCAATCACGCCGCTGCCCGGCTTCACGGCAGCCGCATAGGCGAGCAGGCCCTCGCCCGCCTCCAGGGAAAGACGGTCGGGAATCGGATGAGAGGATTCCACCAACCGAATACCCGGCATGGATGCCAGTTCCGGGTCGCCGTAACCCGTTCGGGTCACCACATAACCGTCCACGACGTCGGCGCCAAGGACGTCCAGGGCGCCCAGGCTCATCGCGGCCGCCGCCTTGCCCACGGCGATGAGGTGAAGGGGACCGACGGGACGTTGGGAGACGAGGAATTCACGCACGCATCGCCGCCCGTCGGCGGCCCCGAGGCCGGTGTCCAGAATCTGCAGCAGACTGGCGCGATCCAAGGGCGCCGTGGATCAGACGACCCGCGCCCTCAGCGCCGGTTGCTCACGGGTGTTTTCGCGGGCCGCCTTGACGGAGTCCAGTCGCGAAGCCTCCACGCGCTGCAGATACTCCGGGGTGACGTCTCCGGTCACGTACTCGCCAGAGAAGCACGAGGTGTCGAATTCCTCGATCTTGGCGTTCTCGTGGCGCACGGCCCGGATCAGGTCGGGGAGAGTCTGATAGATAAGCCAGTCGGCGCCGATGATATTGGCGACTTCCTCCTCGGTCCGCCCGTGGGCCACCAGTTCCGACGCCGCCGGCATGTCGATGCCGTAGACGTTCGGATATCGGACCGGCGGGGCCGCAGAAGCGAAATAGACTTTTTTCGCCCCTGCCTCGCGAGCCATGTCGATGATCTGGCGCGAGGTGGTCCCACGCACGATGGAGTCATCCACCAGCAGGACGTTCTTTTTCCGAAATTCGAGGTCGATCGCGTTGAGTTTGCGGCGAACCGATTTCTCGCGCATGGACTGCCCGGGCATGATGAAAGTACGACCGATATAGCGATTCTTTATAAACCCTTCCCGGTATTTCAGCCCGAGGCGGTTTGCCAGCTGCAGCGCACTCGTGCGGCTGGTGTCCGGGATCGGAATCACCACGTCGATATCGTGTTTCGGCCGCAGCGACAGAATGCGATCCGCCAAGGCCTCGCCCATCCTGAGGCGCGCCTTGTACACCGAGATGTTGTCGATGATCGAGTCCGGCCGGGCAAAATAGACGAACTCGAAAATACACGGGCTGTGCCGGACATGATCGACGCACTGCCGCGTATGCAGTCGTCCATTCACGTCGATGAAGACCGCTTCCCCGGGCTCTACGTCGCGGATGAGGTCAAATCCCAGCGCGTCCAGTGCCACGCTCTCCGAGGCGATGATGTACTCCTCGCCGGCCGGGGTCGCCCGTCGGCCGATCACCAGGGGCCTGATGCCGTGGGGGTCCCGGAACCCGACGATTCCGCCGTGCAGGATCATGGCCACCACCGCATAGCCGCCCCGCACCCGCCGATGCAGCGCCTGAACCGCGTCGAATATGGATGGCGCATCCGCCACGTCGTTGCCGAGCTGTGCGAGTTCATGGGCGAAGACGTTCAGCAGGACCTCCGTATCCGAAGTGGTGTTCAGGTGCCGCCGATCCGCGCGGACCACGGTCTTGGTGAGTTCCTCGGCGTTGGTCAGGTTGCCGTTGTGCCCGAGGCAGATGCCGTAAGGAGAGTTGACGTAAAACGGCTGGGCCTCGTCGCGACTGGAGCAGCCGGCAGTGGGATAACGCACGTGACCGATGCCCATATTGCCGGTGAGCTTCACCATGTGGCGCTGCTGGAACACGTCCCGGACCAGGCCGTTCTTTTTGCGGATATGCACCCGCTCGTCAGAGGTGACGATGCCGGCGGCATCCTGTCCCCGGTGCTGCAGCACCGTCAGCGCGTCGTAGAGGGCCTGGTTGACCGGCTCGCGGCCGACGATACCTACGATTCCGCACATATCAGGTTCTCCCGGTTCAGCCGGTCTCCGCCGGCGTCTCAGGTTCAGTGGGGACCCCGCCGGCAGGAACCATGTCCTCCAGACGTTCGAGTCCCTGATGAAAATAGGTCTGGAGCACGTCCGCCACCGGCGTCGCCAGCGGTATGACGCGGGACTCCGACCACCACGCCTCCTGGTCAAGATCGAGGAGCCGGAACATCATGACGACGATGCCGAGGATCAATGCACCGCGAGCGGCACCGAAAACCATTCCCAGCACCCTGTCCGTGCCGGTCAGCCCGGTCTTCTCCACGAGGATAGCGATCAGCGCGTTGAGGAGCCCACCGGCAATCAGAATCAGCACGAACATGATGAGTCTGGCCGACCATATCTTCAGCGCTTCTGAAGAGATCGAGCCGAGCAGCGGCTCGAGCACGCTGGAATAACGAAGCGCGATCCACAGGGCCACCACCCAGATCACGAGGGACAGCGCTTCTCGGAAAAACCCGCGGAAAAGACCGACCACGATGGAAACCAGAAGAGCGGCCAGCAGGATGTAGTCGATGGTCAACATGGGACATCGCCATTGGGGGCCGCGATTCTAGCAGATGACCGCCTGACGCGCCGCAGCTCAGCCATCGTTGGCCACGACACGTCCTGCATGGCCACCGGCCTTGAGCCGGTCGGCGAGAATCTGGGCATCATCCTTGGCCGGGACCGGGCCGACGCGTACCCGGTGCATGGTCTTGCCGCCGGCGACGACCGTCGAAACAAATACCTCATACCCGCTGTTTCGCAGCTGTTTCGACAGCCTGGCGGCATTCTCCTCGCTGGAGAAACTTCCCACCTGGACGGCCCACCCTCCCGGCGTGGATGGCGCGGGGGCTGGCTCGGGCGGGGGCGGAGAATTCTTTGTCTCGGATGCGGGCGCCTCTGTCGCCCTGGGGGCCTCAACCGTCGGGGCGGTGGTCTCGGGCCTCTCGGTCCGGGGTTTCACTTTCGCGGGGGCCGGCGCCTTATCATCCGGGGCTTCAGCAGGTGGCTCGGCGCGAACGATGCTTCCGGAGCCGGGGGTGGCCGGCCGCTCGGGCGGAACATCCAGGCGGATCGTGTGGGACTTCCGGTTCGGGTCCGCGGCCGGAAGTTCCAGGCCGACACGGACCGGCTCGTCGGACGGCGGGCCGTCCAGAAACGTGGGAATAACCAGTACGCCGAGAGTCACGAGGACGGCGGCGCCCACCAGGCGTTCCTTCAGGTGCTGATCCATCTGCCTCATCGGGAAAGTATGTGATCTTCCTGAGCAGGGCTCGGCGGCGAGTATAACCCAAGGACCTCCAGGGCCGGACCGACCACGTGAAACGAGCCGAACACCACGACCCGATCACCCGGCACGCTGCTTTGTGCCGCCCGCCGGCAGGCTTCTGCCACGTCGCTGCATACCTGGATCGGCGCGCCTCCGGCACCCGCCACCTGGGTGGCGACCTCTTCGGTCGACGCGCCCCGTGACCCCTGGATTCCAGTGACCAGCCACTCGTCCACCAGCGGGCTCATCACCGAGGCAACGCCACCGATATCCTTGTCGGCCAGCATTCCGAAGATCGCTCGTGTCACGCCGGTGCGGCCGGCAGCGCTCAGGGTCTCCGCCAGCAACTGGGCACCCTGAACATTGTGCGCCAGGTCGACGAACCACTCGACCGGGCCGGGAAATCTCTGTAAACGCCCGGGCAGCGACAATGTCGCGATCGCCGAGGCGACAGTGCCGACGGTTTGATCCAGGCCGGCCAGTGCCATCGCGCGCAGACCGCAAGCGGCATTCCTCACCAGCGCACCCTGCAATGGGCCATAGGGCAACGGCCCGATCGAGCCTCCCGCGCACCGGACCGACCACCCGGCGTCGGTCGTCTCCACGGACCAGGCATCACCCACTGCATCAACAACGGCACGGCGCTCGGCAGCGATACGAAGTAACGATGCAGGCGGATCGGGCTCGCCCAGCACCAGCGGGCGGCCGCTGCGCGCGATGCCGACCTTCTCTGCGCCAATGCATTCCCGGTCCATCCCCAGCCAGGCCTGATGATCCAGCCCGATGCTGGTGATGACGGCGACGTCAGCGTCCACGATGTTCACCGCGTCCAGGCGCCCGCCGAGGCCGACCTCCAGAATCACCAGGTCCGGTTTGTCCGCGGCGAAGATCTGCAGAGCCGCGAGGGTGCCGAATTCGAAATAGGTCAGCGGCACGCCGCGACGTGCCTCGTTTACCGCTTCGAACGCCTCCATCAGCCGGTCGTCGTCCACGGGTCGGCGGTCCAGGCGGATGCGTTCGTTGTAACGGAACAGGTGAGGCGAGGTATACGCGGCCACGTGGAGTCCGGCGGCCACCGCAACCGCCTCGACAACAGCCACACAGCTGCCCTTGCCGTTGGTTCCCGCCACGGTGATGACCTTGCAGTCAGCGGGCAGACCGGTCAGCCGCGCGTAAACGGGCCGCAGTCGCTCGAGACCCAGTTCGATCTCCCTGGGATACAGAGACTCCTGCCAGCGAAGCCAGCTTTCGACGTCCGGAAATTTCATTGGTGGCTCAGTCGGCGACGGGAATCGGAGTCGGTTGGCGAGTCAGCATCGCCAGGATAGAGGCGATGCGTTCACGCATCTGTCGCCGGTCGACGATCATGTCCAGGGCACCGTGCTCGAGCAGGAACTCGCTTCGCTGGAAGCCGTCCGGCAAGGTCTCACCGACGGTCTGCTGGATGACCCGCGGGCCGGCAAATCCGATCAACGCTCGCGGCTCCGCGATGTTCAGGTCACCGAGCATGGCGAGACTTGCAGACACGCCGCCGGTCGTTGGGTCGGTCAGCACCGAAATGAAGGGCACTCCCGCCTCGGCCAGCCTGGCCAGGGCCGCACTGGTCTTGGACATCTGCAATAGCGAGAACAACGCTTCCTGCATGCGGGCACCGCCACTCGACGAGAAGCATACCAGCGGGATACGCCGGGACAGGGCCTCGTCGGCGGCTCGCACGAATCGTTCTCCCGCCACCGATCCCATGGAGCCGCCCATGAAGGGGAACTCGAAGGCACAGACGACGACAGGCATCTCGAAGAGTCGACCCGTCACCGCCACCAGGGCGTCCCTTTCACCGGTCGACTTCTGCGCCTCCTGGAGTCTGTCCCGGTACCGGCGGCTGTCCTTGAAACGCAGCGGATCTTCCGGCGACAGATCCGCGCCGATCTCGCTCTGGCTGCCCTCGTCCAGGAAAAGATCGAGGCGCACGCGTGCGCCGATGCGCATGTGGTGATCGCACTTCGGACAAACGTAGGCATTGCGTTCGACTTCAGCCCGGTAGAGGACCGCGCTGCACTCCGGACACTTGGTCCAGATTCCCTCGGGCACCGAGCGCTTGCGTCGTTGCGTCTTGATGCGGGAGGGCATGATCTTGTCAAACCAGGTCATCGAACCTACGGCTTCTCCACGCGGGGCCTATTTTCTAGGCCGATCCTCGGTGGCCGAATCATAGCGCAATCGGACCGGTTCGCGCTGCGCCCCCGGGTATCGTTCCGCCGAGTGGTTCCGGCACCTTCAGCAGGATGCCGTAGTCGACACTCAGAAAATACAGGCCGCCGGCCGGCGCCGTCATCCCGGCCCGTGCCCGGTCTCCCTGCCCGAGTACCTCGGCGAGCCACCCGGGATCAGCTTCCCCGGTGCCTACCCTGACCAGCGTGCCCGCGATGTTGCGCACCATGTGATGAAGGAACGCGTTGGCCGTCACCTGCAGACAAACCAGGTGGCCGCTCCGGGTAACGACGGCACTTTCGAGTCTTCGCACGGGGCTTTTCGCCTGGCATTCGGCGGCCCGGAAAGCGGAAAAGTCGTGCTCGCCAAGCAGGTGGCCGGCGGCGGCCTGCATCCTCTCCACATTCAGCTCGCGATGCAGCCACCAGGCCCGGTCGGCCAGCAGCGCCGATCGCAGAGGGGCATTGTGAATGACGTACCGATACGTCCTGGACCGGGCCGAGAAACGTGCATGGAATGCGTCTTCCACCCGTCGCGCCCAGCAAACCGAGACGTCCCCCGGGAGATTGGAATTGACGCCCATGGTCCACGCCTTTTCCGGCCTGTCCGCATCGGTATCAAAATGGATCACCTGTCCGACAGCGTGCACGCCGGCGTCTGTGCGTCCGGCACAGGTCACCTGCACCGGGTGGTTTGCCACGCATGCGAGCGCGTTTTCCAGGGTTCCCTGGACGCTGCGTTCCCGCCGCTGGATCTGCCACCCGCTGAAGGCGGTTCCCACGTACTCGATGCCGAGGGCAATCCGCATGCACTACACCCAGGTAAGCCCGAAAATGACACCCAGGAGGGCGAAGAGTTTAATCCAGTCCGCTGGTGTGGGCCCTGGCAGTGTGGGCAGGCCGGCCCCCATGGATGTATGGGTGGCGCCGCCCTCGATATCCCGGACCAGCGCCGCCGCGGCCTCCGACCAGCCGGTCAAGTCCCGGCCCCGGATACCCGTTCGACCGGCGGCGGCTGCCACGGCCTCGGCGGTCCTCGGGACCGCGTCGAGCGTCAACGCGACCCGTCGAGAGAATCTTTCCGTATTGATCCCGAATCGTCGCAGAGGGCGCAACAGCTGGCCGATGGCGGCCGCAATTTCCGCAGCGGGCGTCGTCTGGCGCATCAGTTCGACCGCCGAGACCAAGAGGACCAGTACACCGGCTCGCCGGAGAGCCAGTTCCAGATCGGCCCAACCGGGCATAAAGCGTGCCCTCCCTGAAAGCTCCGGCTCAGGCGCGATCAGCAGATAAATGATGGCGAGAGACAAAAGCAGCCAGCGGATCCGGCGCAGGGCCCGGACAATCTGATCCAGGGATCCTGAGCCGCGCCAAGCAGCGAGCAGACACAACAGGACCGCCAGGCAAAGCTGGGCGGTCAGGCTGTATCGGAATACGACGGCGCCGAGAGCGATCAGCGCCGTCAGTCTGAAGACAGGTGGAAAGTCCTCGGTCAGCATTCGCCCCGGCGGCACCGCGGCCGGTGCCGACCTACCGTCAGTTCAGGCCTTCGAGGAGTTGACCGGCCTCCTCCTTCTGCGAGTCGTCGCCCTCCTCCAGAACTTCCTCCAGGATGCTTCGCGCGCCGTCCGGATCCCCCATGTCCAGGTAGGCACGGGCCAGGTCGAGCTTGGTGCCGACCTCGCTGAGGGTGACATCCGAGGGCTTGACCTGGGGCAGTTCGCGGGTCGGCTCCATGTCCCCCGCATCGGTGGGAATATCCCCGATAGGCGCGGCCCGGCTCTCCTCGTCTTCCTCACCGAAAATCTCATCGATGAGGGTTTCGCCCTCCGGCCCCTGGCCGGCAATCGGGATTTCGGCGGTCTTGTCCAGATCATCGTCAAAGGAACGGGTCAAATCGTCCAGATCCAGGTCGTCCTCGCTCAGGGCCTCGATCTCCGCGGTGGCGTCGTCCGACACATCGTCGGGCTGTGCGCGGAGGGCCGGCATTTCCTTGGTCTCGGCGTCAGAATCCAGATCGACCAGATCCAGGTCCTGGGCACGGACCACCGCCGTCTGATCGTCGGCCGCATCATCCACCCTCTCCAGGACCTCGGTCAGCCCGGTCTCTTCGGGCGGCTCCCGGTCGCCGTCACCCCGCTCGAGGACTTCCGTCTTGCCGGTCTCGTCGTCGATTTCGTCCGCGCGCTCAAGGGCGACTGTGGGCCCCGTCTCCTCCGCCCTCGGCTGGGCCTCCTCTTCGGGCAGGTCGATATCCAGCCCAAGATCCTCGATTTCCAGTTCAGCCGTCGCGTCGGGCGCCGGGCCGGGCTCGGCCTCGTCCATCTTGATCGCGGGCATTTCGCCGGTGGCGCTGAGATCAAAATCGATGCTCTCTGCCTCACCGCCGCTTTTTGTGTCTTCCCCAAGTTCAAAATCCACCTGGGATTCGGCGGCGTCTGTCTCGGTCGCTGCGCCACCCGTCGCAAACAGATCTTCCTCGGGGCAGATCTGGCGCCCCATGATTGCGACGCGATCCCAGTCACTGCTTTCCGCATCACCCAGTTGCGCCTTGAGATTCTGGGCCTCGGCGAGAAACTCATCCTGCTTGCCCCAGACGAACAGGATATCCAGCAGTTTCATTCTCAGGTCGGCGCGATCGGGCTCCCGATCGATTGCCTTCTGGACGAGTTCCGCTGCCTGGTCATACAGTCCGTACGCCATGTGGAAATCGGCCTCTGCAAGCGGATCCGACTGCTCGAGATTGATGCCCGTGGCACCGGCGATGGTGTCCTCAAAGGGGTAGGCGTACTCGCCCGTATCGTCCCCCGAGTCACCGGCGGCTTTCTCGACGGCACTCTTACGGGGCCGCGGTGCTTCCGTCGGCGCCGGTTCGGGCTCGAACCTCGGTTCCGGCTCGGGGGTCTTCTCGGGGATCTCGAACTCCCGCTCTTCGGCGAGAGCCTGGGTGGCCGCCATCGCCGCAACGCCCTTCCTTCCCGCGCCAGACGCCTCGGCGGCCAGGTCAGCCTCCGGGGCGTCCGAAGCCCAGCTTCGATAATCGTCCTCGGGCTCCGCCCCCTGACGCCGGCGCCAGGCAACGGCGGCGCCCAGCAGAGCGATCACCACAATCAGCAACCACGTCCACAGAGAGGAGAAAATTCCGCCCTCGTCCTGTTCCTCGGCCGCCTGTGGCGCTGGCCGCACAGGCTCGGCCGCTGGCGGCTGCGCCGCCGGCGTCTCGGTGGCGGGTGTGTCGACGACTGGCGTCTCTTCGGCCGGTGCGCCGGCGGGCCCTTCCACCCCCGGTGCTGCCACGCCTTCCTGTTCGAGCCCGGACAGGCGTTCCTGCAATGCGGCGATCTCGCCATCCTTGATGCCGATGAGCTGGCGAGTCTCTTCCAGCTCCCTGCGCAAAGACTGGACCGCGGCCAGTAACTCTTCGTTCAGCGCCTCCTGCTCGGCGCGGTATTCCGCGGCCTCCGGGCCGGTCCCGGCCCCCGGCGCAGCCGCCACTTCCCGGGCGGGCGGAACAAGTTCAAGTCGGCTGGGCTCGGCTTCTTCCCGCGGCGCAATCGCCGCCGGTGCCGCCGTCGCGGTGCCTGCTTCGGCCCGAAGCTCGCGGGATCCCCGCCATTCGGTGTTGTGACGTCGAACTTCGGCAGCAGCCTCGGCTCGGCTCAGACGGGTCATGGTTGCGTAATCCGGCACCTGGAGACGGGCACCGGCGCGGAGCCGGTTGATGTTGCCGTCAAAGGCATCGGGATTCGCGAGGAACAGGGAAACCATGACCTGATTCATGGAGATGCTGCTATCCGGTCGAACCTGCTCGGCGATGCCCCAGAGCGTCTCGGCGCGCCGGACCGGGCCATAGGTGGTCGGCGCAGAGACGGCTGCGGACGACTGTTGAGCCGGGCGGGCCTGCTCCGCTTCCGGACGCGAGATCACTCCGGCAGACGGTGCGGGCTGTATTGGCGCGGCCGGCGCGGCCTGGGCGGCCTCCGGCTCCGGAAGGAATAGCGGCGGATCGAGGAGCACCGTGTATTCCCGAAGCAGACGACCACCGCTGGAGCGAGCCTCGATAAGGAAAGTCAGAAAAGGCTCCACGACCGGTTGCGAGGACGTGACCCGAACCACGGTTCGACCCCCGGGCTGCGACTCCACCTTGAATCGCAGGTCATCCAGCAGATCGAGTCGGTCGATCCCGAACCGCTCGAATACGTCGCGGGACGCCACCGCAACCTTCAGGCTCTGGAGTTCCTCCGGCCCCGAAACGCTGACGCTGATCTCCGCGTCCAGACGCTCGTTCAAGTATGAGTTGAGTTTAATGTCACCCAGGCCGAGCGGCGTCGCGCTGGCCGGGATCAGCAAAAGGGCCAGGATGCCGAACCATCGAGATCTACGAGTCATCTCTTCTCCCTGGTCGCCGCTTTTTTTCAGGCGGCGTGTTAACTTTTGGACGAGCGAGGGTTCGCCCGTCGATATCTGGAGCCTGATAAACCGCTTTATAATTTGGCGGTAACTATACTTTATAGATAGTCTTTTACCAACAATTCAGCGATCTGCACGCTGTTGAGCGCGGCCCCTTTCCGTACGTTATCCGCTACGACCCACAGGTCAAGCCCCCGGGGATGGGAAATGTCCTCGCGAATTCTGCCGACGAAGACCGGGTCCTTGCCGGCCGCTTCGGTCACGGGCGTAGGGTAGCCCCCCGGCTCTCTGTGGTCGAGCACCACGACGCCCGGAGCGCCTGCCAGCAAGTCACGAGCCTGGGCTGCTGTAATTTTGTCGCAGGTCTCGATATGCACCGCCTCGCTGTGACCGAAAAACACGGGTACCCGCACCGCCGTCGGGTTCACCTGGATCGACGGATCTTCGAAAATCTTGCGGGTTTCCCAGACCATCTTCATCTCTTCCCTGCTGTAGCCGTTGTCTTCCCAGACGTCGATCTGGGGAAGCACGTTGAAGGCGATCTGTTTGGCCGTTGTCATCTCACCGAGAGGTCTGCCGTTCAGCAGAAGCGCCGTCTGGCCGGCAAGGTCCTCCACCAGTTCGCGACCGGCGCCGGAAACTGCCTGATAAGTGGCCACATTGATGCGCTCGATTCCGACGGCGCGGTAAATCGGGTTCAGGGCCACCAGCATCTGGATGGTCGAACAATTCGGATTGGCCACAATGTTCCTGGTCGCGTAACCGGCCAGAGCCTCCGGGTTGACTTCCGGCACCACGAGGGGAACCTGCGACTCGAGTCGGAAACGGGACGTGTTGTCGATGACGACGCAACCGGCGTCGGACGCCAGGGGAGCGTATTGGGCGGACACTGAGGCCCCGGCGGAAAACAACCCGATATCGGCCTTGGAAAAGTCGAAGTCGGCCACGTCCAGCACACGGTGATCGCGGCCGTGGAATTTCACGGATGACCCCGCAGAACGCTCGCTGGCAAGGGGAAACAGTTCGGAGACCGGGAAATTCCGTTCTTCGAGGATGGAGATCATGTTCTCGCCGACCAATCCTGTGGCCCCGAGAACGGCTACTGAATAACTGTCACTCATGTTCGTTCATCCCGCCTGGTTCGCAATGGCTTTTCCCGATTGGGGCGCGGTTGCCCATACGGTCACGCCGGCGGCCGCGGCCAGGACCGCGGCCGCCAGCCATACGGTCATCGCCCCCTGAAGTTCCCAAAGATATCCCGCCATCAGGCTGCCTGTCGCGCCCCCCAGGCCGAAGCAGAGGCTGCTGTACAGCGCCTGGCCCCGGTTCTGTAGCGAGCCGCCGAAATATCTGTGAACCAGATAGACGGCGACTGCATGCGATATGCCGAAGCTGGCCATGTGCAGGCTCTGGGCAAGGAGCAGCATCGAGACCGAGCTCGGGAAACACGCGGTTATCAGCCACCTGACCGCCGTGGCCGCCAGGGCGGCGGTGAGAAGGCCGTGGGCCGACCACCGCTGCAGCAAGCGCGGAGTATAAGCAAACACCGCAATCTCGGCAGCCGCACCCCAGGCCCACATCAGGCCTGCCGTACCGCTGGAATAGCCGAGGTCGCGAAGATAAATGGTGAAGAAGACATAGTACGGGCCAAAGCTGGCCTGCAACAGAATGCAGCCCGCCAGCAACCCGAACACCTCCCTCCTTTTCAACACACGCCACAGTCCACCCGGGACGTGCTCCCGGATCCGCGGAGCGGCGGGCGGCGTCAGGACCGTGGTCACTGCGGTCATGGCAAGCAGGCCCAGGGCAACCATGGGCACAAGCCCCACGCGCTCGCCGGAGAACAACAGCCCGCCGGTGACCACTGCCAGGATGAAACCCAGGGACCCCCACAGGCGCATCCGGCCATAACGCTGTGGCTCCTCACCAAGATGGTCCAGCGTGTTGGCTTCGAACTGGGGCAGGACGCCTGCCCAGGCGCAACCGAAGAGTCCCAGGGAGAGGGCGAGCCAGGTGAATTGTTCCCCGACAGCGACACCCAGAAAAATCAGTGGTGCACCGATTGCTGCCGATCGCATCAACACCGTGCGCTGTCCCGTCGAGTCGGCCAGCCAGCCCCATACGCCAGGCGCCAGTATGCGCATTGCCATCAGCACCGCCATGAGCTGGCCGATGGCGATGGCTTGGAATCCCGCGTGCCGCAAATAAAGCGCGAGGTACGGCAGGAGCACCCCGATCGCGCCGAAGTAGCAGGCATAGAAAGCCGAGATGCGGACGAAAGGCAGGCGGGACGTCACGCCACCTCAGCCGGGAATCGGCGGGATGCCGGACTCCACGTCCGCATTCTGCCCACGATGCCTCAACAGGTGGTCCATCAGCACCAGGGCCAGCATGGCTTCGGCAATAGGCGTAGCGCGCAGACCGACACAGGGATCATGCCGGCCCGTGGTGACGACTTCCACCGGTCTTCCCTGGTCGTCGATCGACCTGCAGGGCAAACGCAGGCTTGAGGTCGGCTTCAGGGCGATACTCACCCGGATGTCCTGGCCCGAAGAGATCCCGCCCAGCGTGCCACCCGCGTGATTGCTCAGAAATCCGTCCGGCGTGATTTCGTCCCGGTGCTCCGTGCCCTTCTGCGCCACCGAGGCAAAACCGTCGCCGATCTCCACGCCCTTGACAGCGTTAATGCCCATCATGGCATGGGCAATTTCCGCATCGAGCTTGTCGAACACCGGCTCGCCGAGACCGGGCGGCACGCCGGTGGCGATCACGTCGACGCGGGCGCCGACGGAGTCCCCTTCCTTGCGAAGCGCATCCATGAACTTCTCGAGCTCCGCGACCCGACCCGGGTCGGGGCAGAAGAACGGATTGTCGTCTACCGTCTTCGGGTCCACCGGTTCCAGCACCAGGGGCCCGAGCTGGGACAGGTAACCGTAGATTTTGATGCCGGCTTTTTCCCGCAGGTATTTCCGGGCCACCGCCCCGGCCGCCACACGCATCACGGTCTCCCGCGCCGACGATCTGCCTCCGCCCCGGTAATCACGGTGGCCGTACTTCTGGGCATAGGTGTAATCCGCGTGCCCTGGGCGGAAACTGTGGGCGATCTTGCTGTAGTCCCGCGGGCGCTGATCCATGTTCTCTACCAGCAGTCCAATCGGCGCCCCCGTCGTGCGGCCCTCGAAGAGCCCGGACAGTATCTGCACCGTGTCGGGTTCTCTCCTCTGGCTGGTATGACGCGACTTGCCCGAGCGGCGGCGCTCCACATCCCTCTGGATATCCTCCTCGGTCAGCGGCAGGCCCGGCGGGCAGCCGTCGATAATACAACCCAGAGCGGGGCCGTGACTTTCCCCGAAACTGGTCACGGCGAACAGCTTGCCGAAAGTATTGCCAGACATCTGTCTTACTCCGTCTGCCCTTGTCCGGCGGAGAGATCCTCGCGACTCAGCAGGAACACCCCGCATCCGCCACGAGCAAACTCCAGCCAGGTCAGGGGCAGCTCCGCAAAAGCCTCCGCGGCGGCAAGCTCCGAGTTGCCGACCTCGACCACCAGGATACCCCCTGGTTGCAGTCGCCCGGCCGCCCCATCGACGATTCGCTTCACCACTGCCAGCCCGTTGTCATCGGCGAGCAGTCCGACCCGGGGCTCATGCCGGTATTCCTCCGGCAAAGCCTCGAACTCTCCGCGTCCCACGTACGGTGGATTGCTGACGATGACATCGTAGCGTTCGTCCGCCAGACCGTCATATACGTCGGCCCTGACGGCGGTCACCCGATCGGCCATACCATGGCGGTGGATGTTGTCCTCGGCCACCGCCAGCGCATCCGCCGAAATATCGGTCAAGACGACCCGCGCGTGGGGCAGGTAATGGGCGCAGGCGATGCCGATACAGCCGCTGCCGGTGCACAAGTCGAGGACCCGGTGAACCCGATCCGGATCTATCCAGGGAACGAAACGGGACTCGATAAGTTCGGCGATGGGTGAACGCGGTACCAGCACGCGCTCGTCGACGGCGAAGGCCAGACCGGCAAACCAGGCCTCACCGGTGAGATAGGCCGCCGGGCGGCGCTCGACGACCCGGCGCTCGATCAACTGCGTCAGCGACGCTTTCTCCGCGGGCGTCAGACGGGCGTGAAAGAACTCCGGGGGCACGGGCAGAGACAGGCCCAGATCGTGGGCGACCAACTGCAGCGCCTCGTCGATTGCGTTGTCAGTACCGTGGCCGAAATGCACACCCGCACGGCTGAAACGGCTGGCCGCCCAGCGCACGAAATCGACCACCGTCCGCAGACCCTCAGCCGCCTCCGGGTCCTGCTTGTCCGGCACCGTTTCCATGGCCATGGATCATACCTGACCGCCCCTCAACCGTGTGGGATAATGGAACGCTATGTCGGCTTTTTCCCGTTATGCTGTTTTTGCCATCGTCGCAGTGCTCGCGGCCGGTCTGGGTATCCTGGTCGGCCGCTGCTCCATGACCGCACAACCACCCGAGCAGGCCCTGCTGCTGGAATCACCGAGAGCGTTGCCCGCTTTCAGCCTGGTGGACCATCACGGGAAGCTGTTCGATCCGGAGCGGCTCAACGGTCACTGGACATTCATGTTTTTCGGCTTCACGCACTGTCCGGACGTTTGCCCCGCCACGCTATTCACCTTGGGGCAGGTGAAAGGGCAGCTCGGGGATCTTCCCCAACAGCAGCGACCGGCAGTGATCATGGTCTCGGTAGATCCCAACCGGGATACGCCGGAAAAACTGGCAAACTACGTGCCATACTTTGATCCGGGGTTTGTCGGCGTCACGGGCGAAATGCCGCAGATCATGTCGTTGACTCAGGCCATGGGCGTGGCCTTCACCTACACGCCGATTGCCAACGACGCCAACGGGTACGCAGTGGATCACACAGCATCCATCTTCCTGGTGGATCCTGCCGGGCGGCTGGCGGCGATCTTCGGCACGCCCCACGAAGCCGACCGCATCGCCCGTGACTTTCGCCGAATAATGGAGACCCGCAAGTGAAATCCAGACGGATTTGTCTGCTGCTGGCGTTGCTGGCCGTCGCCTGCGCCCCCTCTCCCCCACCGGAAGGCGTCTCTATTTCTGGCGCATGGGTTCGGAGCGCTCCGCCCGGCGCGGGGATGACCGCCGGTTATCTGACCGTGGCCAACCCCACGACCCGCGATGTCGAAATTATCGAGATCCGCTCCGACGACTTCGAAAGTATCGAACTGCACGTCACGGTGACGGAAGACGGAATGGCCCGCATGCGTCGGGAATCCAGCGTGGTCGTGCCTGCCGGTGAAAGCGTTGATTTCACGCCCGGTGGTCGTCACTTGATGTTATTCGGTGCAAAACGACCGCTGGCCGAAGGCGACAGCGTCAATCTTGTTGTCGTGCTGGCGGACGGGGCCGAGCTCGAATCGGTGGCGCCAGTGACCCGCGGCGATCCGGGTCACCATGAGCACTGAACAGGAAACACACATGAATCGGCTGTTCGTGCTGATGCAGTACCTGTTGCCCCAGCACGCGCTGTCCCGAATCGTCCATTGGGCGGCGCGGGTCAGGGCCGTCTGGTTCAAGAATGCGCTGATCCGCAGTTTTGTCCGCGCATATCGTGTGGGCATGAGCGACGCGGAACAGACGGAGCCGACGGCCTACGAGAATTTCAACGCATTCTTTACTCGCGCCCTCCGCCCCGACGCCCGGCCGCTGCCGGCTTCACCGGCGGAGATTGCCTGCCCTGTAGACGGATCGGTCAGCATCAGCGGCATGGTGCGCGACGGCGAGCTGATCCAGGCAAAGGACCGTCGCTATCGGTTGCCTGAACTGCTCGGGGATGACCCCATGGCTCGGGAGTTCGAGGACGGGTTTTTCATCACGCTTTACCTGGCGCCCTACAACTACCATCGTATTCATATGCCGGCCAGCGGCAGGCTGACAGACCTGCGTTACATCCCCGGCCGCCTATTCAGCGTCAATGCGGCCACTGTGCGGAGCGTGCCGCGTCTGTTTGCGCGAAACGAGCGCGTGGTCTGCCGTTTCGAAACACCGGACGGCCCGATGGTCATGGTGCTCGTTGGCGCCCTCAATGTGGGCAGCATCGAGACGGTCTGGGCCGGCGAAGTCGCCCCGGGCAGACCACGGCGCCCATCGGTCGCTACCTACCGGGATGGCGTCACCCTGACCCGGGGTCAGGAGATGGGCCGCTTCAACATGGGCTCGACCGTTATTCTGGCTTTTCCGCCGGGTCGGGCCGTGCTGTCCGGTACCCTACTCCCGGGCAGATCGGTCCGGATGGGCGAGACGCTGGGGCGCTGGTCCCCCAGCGCCGATCAGCCGCCCAGCGCAGCCACATAACAGGCCGCCAATGCCTCCAGTCCGGCGGCGTCGGCGGCGTCAAAGCGAGCCCTCTCCGGGCTGTCCAGATCCAGGACGCCGGCCACGGCGCCGCTGGCGCTGATCAGTGGAACGACGATCTCGGACCTGGACGCGGAATCGCACGGGATGTGCCCCGGGAACAGGTCCACATCGTCCACCATGATCGTGCGGCGCTCGCTGGCGGCCGTGCCGCAGACGCCGCGTCCAAGCGCAATTCGCACACAGGCGGGTCGCCCCTGAAACGGGCCGACCACCAGTTCGCCGTCCCTGAGAAAGTAAAAACCGGCCCAGTTAAGCCCGGGCACCTGGTGGTAGATCAGGGCGGCCAGGTTGGCTGCGTTGGCCACCGGATCGGCCTCGCCCTCCAGTAAGGCCGCTGCCTGCCCGAGCAGCATCCGGTACAGCGCCGGCTTGTCGGCAACGTCGAGCGGCTTCATTTCGAACACGGCTGCACTCCTTTCCGGTATCAGGCCCGGGAGATGTCGAAAGTCAGTACATCCCGGATCGAGTCGGCGCCGGCCAGAAACATCATCAGTCGATCCAGCCCCAGCGCGACACCCGAACAATCGGGCAGCCCCGCCCGCAAGGCGTCGAGAAAGCGGCGATCCATGGGTGGTGCGGTGCGGCCGTCCGCACATCGCCGTGCCAGGTCCCGCTCGAACCGGGCCTGTTGCTCCCCGGGGTCGGCCAGTTCATGGAACCCGTTGGCCAATTCCATACCGCCGAGAAACAGCTCGAATCGTTCGGCGACCGGCGGCGTGCCAGGCCGCACCCGAGCCAGAGCCGCCTGGGATGCCGGGAAGTCGTGTACGAAGACCGGCTGCTCCGGGTCCAGCGTCGGCTCCACCAGGGCGGCCAGCACCAGGTCCAGCAGGCCGTCCCGGTCGCCCTCGAGCCCCTTGGGCAGGTCCACGCCGGCGACGTCCAGCGCCCCAGCCAACTCCGCTTCGTCGGCCCCGAAGGGATCGAGGCCAGTCACATCGGTCATCAGCTGTCGATAGGTGATTCGCACGGAGCGGCCAACCCGTCGGCGACCGGCGCAGATGGCGCCGATCAGGGATTCCATGTCGTCCATCATGCCGTGCATGTCCAGGCCCACCCGGTACCACTCGAGCATCGTGAACTCGGGATTGTGGCGGGTACCGGCCTCGCCTTCCCTGAAAACATGACACACCTGGTAGATGTCGCCCGATCCTGCCGCCAGCAGCCGCTTCATCGGGAACTCCGGTGATGTCTGAAGGTAATAGAGCGTGTCACCGTTACGGACGGCGAAACTGGTGATATTCGGATCGGTAGCAGCCCCGGAGGACAGGGCCGGCGTATCCACTTCCGTGACATCCCGTTCCCAGAACCACCCGCGGATGTCCCGCAGAACCCTCCCTCGCAGGCGCACCAATTCCGCCGATGTGCTTGGCATCCAGTCGCGCGTCGCGCCGTTCATCGACAGGCGGACCGACTCACTCCTTGACCCGGGACACGTATTCGCCGGTCCGGGTGTCCACTTTGATGACTTCACCCTCCTCCACGAACAGGGGCACTTTGACAACCGCACCGGTCTCGAGGGTCGCTGGCTTGACACCGCCCTGGGCGGTGTCGCCACGAACGCCCGGATCGGTCTGGACGATTTTCAGCTCCACGAAATTTGGGGGCGTCACGGTCAGCGGGGAGTTGTTCCACAGCGTGACCTGGCAGACATCCTGTTCTTTCAGCCACTGTCGGGCGACCTCCACGGCGTTGGCGTCGGCCGCGTACTGCTCGAACGTGTCCGGCACCATGAAGTGCCAGAACTCCCCGTCCGCGTAGAGATACTGCATGTCAGTGTCGACCACGTCCGCGGCTTCAACCGAATCTCCGGACTTGAAGGTCTTGTCCACGACCCGGCCGGTTTTCAGGTTGCGGATGCGAACCCGGTTGAAGGCCTGACCCTTGCCCGGCTTGACGAACTCGTTTTCGACGATGATGCAAGGGTCCCTGTCGATCAGAATCTTCAGGCCGGAACGGAACTCGCTGGTACTATAAGTCGCCATGATTTCACCGGTATAGAGGCGGGTTATGCACGCCGCTCTGGATAAAGATGGAATGATAACCTGCCACGAGACGGCCAGTCAGCCGGCATGGCGACGGGCACTTGAGCGGGCGATCACCGATCCCGAGACGCTTCTGGACTGTCTGCAGCTGGATCGGGCGCTCCTGCCGGCAGCCCGTCGCGCCACTGCGGCTTTCGGTCTTCGCGTACCGCGGGGTTTCGTCGAGAGGATGAGGCCTGGCGATCCCCTCGATCCCCTGCTGCTGCAGGTGCTTCCCCTGGTCGAGGAACTCGACGAGATCGACGGCTACGTGGCCGATCCGGTGGGCGACCGGGCAGCGGAGGCCGACCGCGGCACCCTGCGCAAGTATCAGGGCCGGGTCCTGTTGATCGCCGGCGGCGCCTGTGCTGTGAACTGCCGTTACTGCTTCCGGCGGGAGTTTCCGTATGCCGGTCACGTGGCCGCGACGGGCGGCTGGGCCGGCGCGTTGAAATTGATTGCTGCCGATCCCTCGATTACTGAGGTCATCGTCAGCGGCGGCGATCCGCTGATGCTGTCGGACAGCGTGCTTTCACGGCTCACCGACGGACTGCAGGATATCCCGCACGTGCTTCGATTTCGAATTCATACCCGGCTACCGATCGTGCTCCCCGAGCGAATCGACGCAGGACTCTGTGACTGGCTGGCATCCCTGCCTTGGCCGGTCTCGGTCGTGGTGCACGCAAATCATCCCCGGGAAATCAACGCCGAGGTCATTCATGCCTTCCAGCGAATGCGCCAAGCCGGGGCCATACTGCTGAATCAGTCGGTCCTGCTCAAGCGCGTCAACGATGACGCCGATGTCCTCGCGACGCTTAGCCATACCCTGTTCGCCGCGGGCGTTCTCCCTTACTACCTGCATATGCTGGATCGGGTGAGCGGTGCCGCTCATTTCGACATCCCAGAAACCCGGGCCCTGGACATCATTGATTCACTGACCGCCAGGCTACCGGGCTACCTGGTGCCGCGGCTGGTCAGGGAGGTTCCGGGCGCCAATTCGAAAACGGCCCTCGGACCGATTTCCGGGAATGGGACCCCCGAGGCTGTACCCCTGCGCCGCCCGATGTAGAATCCCGGCGACAACAAACCAGGAGGACCGATCATCGAATCCGTCCACGCAACCAGCCCGAGGATGGCAGAGCCACCCGAGACTCGGAGTCCGCGGCACGAATCCGGCGCCGTCAGGGTACTCATCGTGACCGGTCGTCAGGACCGGGCCGAGACCATCAACAGTATTCTCAGAAACGGCGGAATTGCGCTGCATTACCGCAGGGCGGACGACGCCGACCAAGCAGCGGACGTCATCGGACTGGATTACGAATTCGCGGTGGTGTTCGCCGACGAAAACCCGGATGTTCTGTCTGCCGTGCTCCGGGCCCGCGATCAGAGTAACAGGACGCTGCCCGTCATCAGCTGCCGCGAGGACATTGATCCGGACCAGCTGAACGCCGACATGATCGCTGGCGCCACCGACCTGGTTGCCCTCAGCCAACGTCAGCGGCTGTTCCGTGTTTTTGAGCGTGAACTGCGGGCCGCCCGGCTGGACCGTGCCCTGCGCGAGGCGATCGGGACCGCGGCCTCTTACCGGGAGCAGCTCAAGACATTCATGGCCGGCTCAGCCGACGCCATCGCCCATGTGCAGGAGGGTGTCGTACTGGACACGAACCCGGCATGGAATCAGCTTTTCGGCCGGGCGGACGTGACCGCGCTTCTCGGCACCCCCGTCATGGACCTGTTCGCCACAGAGTCGCATGCGTCCATCAAGGGTGCCCTGGTGGCCTGTGTACAGGGGCGCTGGCCCGGTGACGTGCTTCGCTGCACGGGACTGGACAGCAGTGGCAACGAACTGTCTGTGGAGCTGAATCTGGAGCAGGCGCAGTTCGAGGGGGAGCCCTGCGTGCGCATCAGTATCGTGCCCACCGCCAGGGACGACAGCCGACTGCTGCAGGAGCTTCGGGAGGCGGTCAACCGGGATCCCAGCACCGGATTCTTCACGCGTAAGTACCTGCTCGAGCAACTCGGCGACGCGATCGCCGAGCCGCTCAAGGGCGGCCTGCGCGGCCTGGCCATCATTCGGCCCGATGCCTTCGGCCATGTGGTCGAGTCCGTGGGAAGCATTGCCAGCGAGCAGGTCATCGAGGGCATCGCCGGCATCCTCAAGGACCACGTGCAGCCCAGCGACGTCTACGGCCGTTTTGGCGGAACACTTTTCGCCGTACTTCTGTCCAGGGGTAACACCCGCGATATGCAGGCTTGGGCCGAGAGCCTCTGCCGCAAGATCAGCGCACGGCTTTTCGAGATCAGTGACAAATCGGTCTCGGTCAGCTGCACCGTTGGCCTGTCGATCGTGGATGAATCGGCTCCGAGCCTGGACACCGTGATCTCTCAGGCGATGGACGCCTGCAAGGAAGGGCGGAGTCGGAGCGGCGATCTGGTCTGTATGAGTTCGGTCGACAAGGCCACCACAGAGATCGAAGAGAATGACCGGCTCTGGGTGCCGCGGATCAAACAAGCGCTGGTCGATCAGAGATTTCGCCTCGCGCCCCAGCCAATCGCCAGCCTGGCCGGGTCCACGGATGGCCTTTACGACGTTCTCGTGCGAATGCTGGACGAACAGGGTGAGGACATTCTGCCCGGCCAGTTCATGCCGGCCGCCGAGAGAAATCAGCTGATCAAAAACATCGACCGATGGGTCCTCGGGGCAACGGTCGCCTGGTGTGCCGAAAAACCCGTCAACCGGGCATTCGTGCGCCTCTCTCAGCCCAGCGTGACCGACGAAACGCTCGTGCGCTGGCTGCTGGAGCAAATAGAAACAGCCGGCGTCGGACCGGAGAGGTTGGTCCTGCAGGTTCCGGAGGTTGTCGCCGATCGGCATCTCAAGGCAACAAGGGACATGGCCGAAGAGTTACGCTCCCTGGGCTTCGGCTTCGCCATCGAGCACTTCGGCGTGGGCGGCCGACCCATGCAGGTGCTCAGTCACGTTCCCATGGAGTTCCTCAAGATCGACGGTTCGCTGATGCAGGGGATGTCGCGAGAGCCCCACCTTCAGTCGAAGGTCGGAGATCTTGTCTCCGACGCTCGCGAAAAAGGCATCGCCACGATCGCGGAGCGGGTCGAGGACGCGAATACCATGGCGGTGCTTTGGCAGCTTGGCGTCGAGTATATCCAGGGCTACCAAGTGCAGGAACCGGAGGTTGTGCTGGCGGAAGACCCGCCGTCCGGCTAGCCGTCCTCGTCCTGGACGGCCAGCGCTTCCACCTTGCGCCATCCACGGGGCAGCAGCGCGCCCCGCCGACCCCTGTTACCGACGTATTTCTCCAGGTCCCGGGGCTTGAGCGTCATGGTGCGCTGACCACTGTTCACCCGGATCGAGGCCCCGGACGGCGCCGCGATCGCGGCAATCATCTTCTCCTCTCCCGACTTGAATCGGGCCGGCGGTATCCCGAGGATCTTGTTGCCCTTGCCCCGGGCGAGCTCCGGCAGTTCCGACAGCGAGAAAACCAGCAGACGGCCCTCGCTGCTTGCCGCCACCACGATGGCGTCCTCATCCTCCGGGTCGCCGACCCGCGCCGGATCGAGCACTTCCGCCCCCTTCGGGACCCTCAGCACCGCCTTGCCGGATCGGTTGCGTGACAACAGGTCCTCGATCCGGATGACGAAACCATATCCGGCGCTGCTGGCAAGCAGCACTTTGTCGTCCGGATTACCGATCACCACGCCGGCGAAGGCCGCACCGTCAGGAGGATTCACCCGACCGGACAGGGGTTCTCCCTGCCCCCGCGCCGACGGCAGCGTGTGCGTCATCACCGTGTACGCGCGTCCGGTGGTGTCCAGGAACACGGCAGGTTGATTGCTGCGGCCTCGGGCGCCGGCCAGAAAATCATCGCCGGACTTGTAGCTCAGCTGGTGCGGATCGATGTCGTGTCCCTTGGCGGCCCGGATCCAGCCATGCTTCGAAAGGATCACCGTCACCGGCTCGCTGGATATCAGCACCGTTTCGTCCATGGCCTGTGCTGCGCGTCGTTCGATGATGGCGGTGCGACGCTCGTCACCGAATCGCTCGGCGTCCTCATTGATCTCGTCCCGGACCAGCCGCTTGAGGCGGGCCTTGCTGCCCAGAATGCCCGCCAGCGATTTCTTCTCCTTTGCGAGTTCCTCCTGCTCGCCGCGGATCTTCATCTCTTCCAGGCGCGCCAGGTGCCGCAGCTTGAGTTCCAGAATCGCCTCGGCCTGCACGTCGGTAAGACTGAAAGTCTTCATCAGAACAGGCTTGGGCGCGTCTTCGCTGCGGATGATCCGGATCACCTCGTCAATGTTCAGGAAGGCGACAAGCAGACCCTCGAGAACATGGAGCCGCGCCTCCACCTTGTCGAGGCGGAACTGCAGTCGACGCGTGACGGTCTCCAGTCGGTAGCTGATCCATTCCGTCAATAGTCCCCTGAGGTCCAGTACCCGCGGCCGGCCATCGAGGCCGATCACGTTCATGTTCACCCGCACCGTCTTTTCCAGATCGGTGGTGGCGAACAGGTGGTCCATCAGCGCTTCCGTATCGACGCGATTGGAACGGGGCACGATCACCAGCCGGGTAGGATTCTCGTGGTCCGACTCATCCCGGAGATCCTCCACCATGGGCAGCTTCTTGGATCGCATCTGGCCCGCGATCTGCTCCAGGATCTTTGCACCCGAGACCTGGTGGGGCAGCTCGCTGACGACGATCTCGCCGGACTCACGGGACCAGCGGGCCCGCACTCTCAGTGTGCCTCCGCCGGTTTCGTATATTCTGCGGATATCTGCCGGAGGGCTGATGATCTCGGCGCCCCCCGGGAAGTCCGGGCCCTTGATGTGCTCGCAGAGCTCGGCGGTCGAGGTCTTCGGTGATTCGAGCAGGCGGATACAAGCCGATGCGACCTCGCGAAGATTATGCGGCGGAACATCGGTGGACATGCCCACCGCAATCCCCGAGGCTCCATTGAGCAGAAGGTTGGGCAGCCTGGCGGGAAGCCGTGTCGGTTCTCTCAGCGTACCGTCGAAATTCGGCGACCAGTCGACGGTGCCCTGACCCACCTCGGCGAGCAGGGTCGCCGCATACGGCGCGAGGCGCGCTTCCGTATAGCGCATTGCCGCGAAGGACTTGGGATCGTCCGGTGAGCCCCAGTTACCCTGGCCATCCACGAGTGGATAGCGATAGCTGAAAGTTTGCGCCATTAGCACCATGGCCTCGTAACAGGCGGCGTCGCCATGGGGATGATATTTGCCTATGACATCCCCGACCGTGCGGGCCGACTTCTTCGGTTTCGAACCGGAGGCCAGGCCGAGTTCGCTCATGGCGAAAATGATGCGCCTTTGCACAGGCTTCAGTCCGTCGCCCACGTGGGGCAGCGCCCGGTCGAGGATGACGTACATGGAATAGTCCAGGTACGCCTTCTCGGCAAACGCCTTCAGAGGCTGCTGCTCTATGCCTTCCAGGTCGAGTTCCAGGGTTTCCATAGATACTCTCTCAACGGGCCCGGGCGGCCCGGATCACACTTCGGCGAGATTGCCTTTCTTCTGCAGCCAGTCTCGCCGATCCGGCGAGCGTTTCTTGGCCAGCAGCATGTCCATGAGTTGGTCAGTCTGGTCGCGGCCGCTGACGGTCAGGCGTACCAGCCGTCGCGTATCGGGCGACATGGTGGTCTCCCTGAGCTGCAGGGGACTCATTTCACCCAGGCCCTTGAAGCGCGTGACCGCGACCTTGCCCTTCAGTTTCTCGGTCTCGATCCGGTCCAGTACCCCCTGGCGCTCCGAATCGTCCAGGGCATAGAAGACCTGTTTGCCCACGTCGAGGCGATAAAGCGGGGGCATCGCCACGTACACGTGACCGGCCTCCACCAGAGGCCGGAAATGCCTGAGGAACAGAGCGCACAGCAGGGTAGCGATGTGGGCACCGTCCGAGTCCGCGTCCGCCAGGACGCAGACCTTCCCGTAACGCAGACCGGTCAGATTATCCGAGCCGGGATCCACGCCCAGCGCGACACTGATGTCATGGACCTCCTGGGAGGCGAGGACCTCTGCGGAATCGACCTCCCAGGTATTCAGGATCTTGCCCCTGAGCGGCATGATCGCCTGGAATTCCCGCTCCCGGGCCTGCTTCGCCGAACCGCCGGCCGAGTCGCCCTCGACCAGAAACAGTTCGGTGATGCCCACGTCCTGGCTGGTGCAGTCCACCAGCTTGCCAGGCAGGGCGGGGCCGCTGGTCACTCGCTTGCGAACCACCTTCCGGCTGTCTTTCATGCGGCGCTGCGCGTTGTTGATTGCGAGGCCGGCGATCCGATCGCCGGCGTCCGGGTGTTGATTGAGCCAGAGGGCGAGACTGTCCTTGACTGTGCCGGACAGGAAGGCGGCGCACTCCCGGGACGAAAGGCGCTCCTTGGTCTGCCCGGAAAACTGCGGATCCTCCATTTTCACGGACAGTACGAAGCTCACCGGTTCCCACACGTCCTCGGGGGTGAGCCTGACCCCGCGGGGAAGCAGATTGCGGAACTCGCAGAACTCCCGCAGGGCCTCGGTCAGTCCTGCCCTGAGTCCGGTGACGTGAGTGCCCCCCTGGGGCGTCGGAATGAGATTGACGTAACTCTCGGCGGGCTGGCCGCCGGCCTCCGGCACCCACAGGATCGCCCACTGGGCGCTCTCCCGCTTGCCTTCCACCGCACCGGTAAACGGTTCATCGGGGATGCAATCGACGTCGCCGACAGCCTCGTTCAGATAATCGGACAGGCCGCCTTGGTAAAGCCACTCTTCCCTTTCACCGGTCGACTCGATCTGCAGTCGAACCCGCAGACCCGGGCAGAGTACCGCCTTGGCCCGCAACAAGTGTTTCAGTCGGGCCACCGAAATCTTGATTGAGTCGAAATACTTCTCGTCGGGCCAGAAACGCAGCGTGGTTCCAGTATTGGCCCTGCCGACCTTGCCAACGACCTCCAAGGGGGATCTCCGATCGCCGCCGGAGAAACTCATGTTGTACTCCTGGCCGCCGCGGCGCACCCAGACCTCCAGGTTCTTCGAAAGCGCATTGACCACCGATACCCCGACGCCATGGAGCCCGCCCGAGAAGCGGTAGTTCTTGTTTGAGAATTTGCCGCCGGCGTGCAGGCGCGTGAGGATCAACTCCACACCCGGGATTTTCTCCACCGGATGCAGGTCGATGGGCATCCCGCGTCCGTCATCCTCGACCTGAACGGAACCATCTTTGAAAAGGGTTACATCGATTCTGCTGCAGTGGCCCGCCAGCGCTTCGTCAACGCTGTTATCGATAACTTCCTGGGCAAGATGGTTGGGACGGGTGGTATCGGTGTACATGCCCGGCCGCCGCCGGACGGGTTCGAGGCCACTTAGGACCTCAATATCTGATGCGTTGTAAGCCTGGCTCATCCGAACAGGTTATCCCTCCGCCGGGGCATAGAAAACGCCCGGCGCGATTCTAGCGCGACCGGGCGTGAGACTCTACGCGGAAATCGGCGCAGTCAGCCGAGATCGGCAACCAGTGAGTCGCGCACCTCGGGCGATACGGGCGATACCGACTCAGCGAGCTCGGGATGGTCACAGCCCACGGACAGGGCAGCCCCGTCCTTCAAGGCGTTGATCATGTCGGCGCTGAACTCGAAGCGCAGGAAGTGAACGGACGATGTCTTGTCTGCCGTGGATCGCTCCAGGTCTTCATCCGCGATGGCCGTCACCGGCTTGAAGCCGCCCACGCGCATCCAGATCCGACTCTCGACACCGAGCAGTCTGGCCAAAGCGCGTCTCCGCTCCTCCACGTCCTCGTACTCGATCATGAAGGTCGCCTTGAGGTTGGTGCCGTCGGGGATCAGCGGATTGTATGCCTGGAGCTCCTCCTCGATGCCTTCGGACTCGAAGATCCGCTCCGCCCTCAGCATCTCCTGGATCTGGTACTGCATTGTCAGGCGATCCTCGAAATAGAGCGTCGCATGAGGTCCGAGAGGGACCCGCCGATGGCGTTTGTGCTCCATCACCCGGCGCCGGAATTCGGGCCGGATACGGGAATACTCCTCCAGGCTGTAGAGATCGTCCCGTGCAAGGGCAGCAGTCATATTTTCCTCCTTGGACGCCCGCCGATCACACGCCGTAGGCTTGCCGCAGCAGGCTCATTGGATGTTCGGCAGTCAATGTATCGCCCACGCCGTGGGCAATCTGGTCGCCGGCCATCGGGCAGTCGCTGGTGAAGTGGTCGCAGGCGGACGACTTGACCTTGCCGACCACCGGTCGGGCGATCTTGACCGAGGCCTCGCGAAACTCGGTTTTTACCGCATAGGTTCCGTCGTGCCCCGAACAACGTTCGATCGTGTCTATTTCGGTGTCCGGAACCAGCTGCAGGCAGTCACGCGTCTTCAAGCCGATGTTCTGCACCCGCAGGTGACAGGGCACCTGATACGCGACCTTGCCCAGAGACCGCTTGAAGTCTGTCTTCAGCTTCTCATGCTTGTGTCGCAACATCAGGTACTCGAAGGGATCGTAGATGGCCGCAGCCACCTTCTTGACCTGCTCGTCATCAGGAAACATCAGCGGCAGCTCCTGCTTGAACATGAGGACGCACGACGGTACGGGGGCGACGATATCCCAGCCCTGGTCAACCATGCTCGCCATCACCGGCACGTTGGCGTCCCGGGCCTTCGCCACCGCGTCCAGATCACCCAGCTCCAGTTTGGGCATCCCGCAGCACTTCTCGGATGGCAGCAGTCGGACGGGGATGCCGTTATGCTCGAAAACCGCCACCAGGTCCTCGCCCACCTCCGGAACGTTACGGTTGCCGTAACAGGTGGAAAAGAGGGCTACCTTGCCCCGGGTGGGACCCGCAGCCTCCGGCGTCAAGGCAGCCTGATGCCCGGCGAGCCGCTTGCGCAGCGTACGACTGTGGTAGACCGGCACCGGTGCCTCCCTGTGGACGCCGAGGGCTTTCTCCAGAAGCTTGCGGCCGGATGCACTCCGGTTCACGGCATTGACCGCTTGGGCAACAACCGGGATGCCGGCCAGGCTCCCGACCCGGTCGGTGGCCGAGAGGATCTTGTCGCGGGTGCTTGCACCCTCCTCTCGGAAGCGTACCGCCTTCGCCCGAAGCATCAGGTGCGGGAAATCGATGTTCCAAGGATGCGGCGGCACGTAGGGGCATTTCGACATGTAGCACATGTCGCAGAGATAACAATGGTCGACCACGTCCCAGTAAACTTCCCGGGGCACGCCGTCCAGCTCCATGGTCTCCGACTCGTCAATGGCATCGAACAGGGTCGGGAAGGAATTGCAGAGGCTGAAGCAGCGGCGGCATCCGTGACAGATGTCGTAGACGCGCTCCAACTCCTCGTAAAGCGATTCCTTGTCGTAGAAAGACGCTGATTTCCAATCCAGGGGGTGCCGCGTGGGCGCCTCCAGACTGCCCTCGCGCCCGGCCGGGGTATCGCCGCTCATCGCACGCTCCTTGGGGGTTTCAAGAGCTGCCGGCCCGTCCGGCCGGCAGTCTCCATCTGCAACGAGCCTCAGCTGTCCATCGTGTCCAGTGACTTCTGGAAGCGGTTGGCATGGCTGCGCTCTGCCTTGGCCAGGGTCTCGAACCAGTCGGCGATTTCGTCGAATCCCTCGTCCCGGGCTGTTTTCGCCATCCCCGGGTACATGTCCGTGTATTCGTGGGTCTCACCCGCGATCGCGGCTTTCAGGTTGTCGGCGGTCGCGCCGATCGGCAGGCCCGTCGCCGGATCACCCACCGCCTCCAGGTACTCCAGGTGGCCGTGTGCATGCCCGGTCTCGCCCTCCGCGGTGGAGCGGAAAACGGCGGCCACGTCGTTGTAACCTTCCACATCCGCCTTGGAGGCGAAATACAGGTAACGGCGATTGGCCTGTGATTCCCCGGCGAATGCATCCTTGAGATTCTGTTCGGTCTTAGAGTTCTTCAGCTCAGCCATCGGTAGTCCTCCTCAACGACAATCGGTGCCGACCGGGGCGGGTCGGCATGTAATTTAGACAAATTCTAAATCGGCAACAAGACTTTAGTGCCCGCGTCGAACACTGTCAACAACAGGGAAGTCTAGCAGGTCAAATTGACCCTTTCGGGAAGCGTCGTTAATGTATCGCGGCCGATCCACCGGACTCCCCGATGACCAAGAAAGACAAAACCGCTCCTGACTTCGAGGCCGCACTGGACGAGCTGGAAAAGCTCGTTGCGCGTATGGAAGAGGGTGACCTCCCTCTCGAAGAGACGCTCAAGCAGTTCGAACGGGGCATCGAGCTCACGCGGCAATGCCAGCAGGCGCTCGCCGACGCCGAGCAGAAAGTGGAGATCCTGGTGGAGAAGTCCGGTCAGGCGGCAGTCGAGCCCTTCGAAACCGAACAGTGATTCTGGAAGAAAGACTGGCTGCGTACCGGGCGCGGGTCGAGGCGCACCTTGGAGAGTGCCTGCCGCCCGAGGACCAACGGCCGCAGCGTCTCCATGCAGCCATGCGCTACGCAGTGCTGGGCGGGGGCAAGCGAGTCCGCCCCCTGCTGGTTTACCTGACCGGTGAAGCCCTGGACGTGCCGCCGGACCGGCTGGACGCACCGGCGGTGGCCGTGGAACTGATCCACGCTTACTCGCTGGTACATGACGACCTGCCAGCCATGGACGACGACGACCTGCGTCGCGGCCGGCCCACCTGCCACCGGGCCTACGACGAGGCCACGGCGATCCTGGCCGGAGACGCGCTGCAGGTGCTTGCCTTCGAACTGCTGGCGACAGACGACGCCATGATCGGCGATTACCGGCGCAGGATGGCCATCGTGGCCGAACTGGCCAGGGCCAGCGGCACTGCCGGCATGGCCGGTGGGCAGGCCATCGATCTCTGGGCTCAGGGCCGGGAAATGGACGTGGCCACGCTGGAGACCATGCACGAACTCAAGACCGGCGCGCTCATCCGGGCAAGCATCCTGATGGGCGCGTGGAGCGCAGACAACCTGCCGACCGAGACGATCCGGTCATTGACAGCCTTCGGCGACAACATCGGTCTCGCGTTTCAGATCCAGGACGACATCCTGGATGTGGAAGGAGACACGAACACGCTCGGCAAGACCGCCGGATCGGACAGCGCGCGTGACAAACCCACTTATCCCAGCGTGGCGGGCATGAATGCGGCCAAGCGGCGGGCCTCGGCCCTTTGCCAGGCGGCCATCGCAGCCCTCTCGGAGATTGGCCCGGCGGCGGACCCGCTCCGTGAAATGGCACGTTATATCGTCGCGCGAGTCTATTGACGCAAATGGGCGTTCACTGGCGTCTTGGACAAGCCCCTGCTTCTCTCGGATAATCCCCCCAACTGTCGGCACCCCGGGAGTGCCGCGTAAACGCTCATGCGCCGCAAGCTGCGGCCCGGCCTATGGACATCGCTAGCAAGTATCCTCATCTGGCCCGAATCGATTCCCCGACGGAGCTGCGTCAGCTGCCGGAGGAATCCCTCCTGGCTGTCACTGAGGAATTGCGGGACTACCTGATCCAGACGATGAGCCACACCGGCGGACATTTTGCCGCCAACCTCGGCACGGTCGAGCTGGCCACGGCCCTGCACTATGTGTTCGACACGCCCCGAGACCGGATCGTGTGGGACGTGGGCCACCAGGCCTATCCCCACAAGATCCTGACGGGACGCCGAGACGCCCTCTCTAGTATCCGGCAACAGGGGGGGCTGGCCCCCTTCCCCACCCGCAACGAGAGCGAGTACGACACCTTCGGCGTGGGCCATTCCAGCACCTCGGTCAGTGCCGCCCTGGGGATGGCCATTGCGGCGACCCGGAGCGCGCAATCCCGTCGGGTCGTGGCCGTGATTGGCGACGGCGCCATGACCGCCGGCCTGGCCTTCGAGGCCCTGAATCATGCCGGCAGCCTGGACGTGGACCTGCTGGTCATCCTCAACGACAACGACATGTCGATCTCGGAAAACGTGGGCGCCATGTCGAATTACCTCGCCAGGCTGCTGTCCGGCAAGCTTTATTCGACCATTCGCGAGGGCAGCAAGAAACTGATCCGACGCATGCCCACGGTATGGGAACTGGCGCGGCGCTCGGAAGAGCACATGAAGGGGATGGTCCTGCCGGGCACACTCTTCGAGGAACTCGGCCTGAACTACATCGGGCCCATCGACGGCCACGATATCGACACGCTGCTCAGCACCCTGCGGAATCTGAAGGATCTCGACGGGCCACAGTTCCTGCACGTGATGACCCGCAAGGGCAAGGGCTACGAGCCGGCGGAGAAGGACCCGATCAAGTGGCACGGACCGGGCCCCTTCGACCCGGTCAAGGGCGAGATCATAAAGAAGAAGGGCGGCAGCCCCAGCTACTCCCGCATTTTCGGTGACTGGCTCATCGACATGGCGGAGGCAGACGAGCGCGTGATCGGCATCACGCCGGCCATGCGCGAAGGCTCCGGCATGGTGGAATTCGAGAAGCGATTTCCCGACCGTTACTTCGACGTGGCCATCGCCGAGCAGCATGCGGTGACGCTGGCCGCCGGCATGGCCTGCGAGGGCCAGAAGCCGGTGGTGGCAATTTATTCCACGTTCCTGCAGCGGGCCTACGATCAGCTGATCCATGACGTCGCCCTGCAGAACCTGCCGGTGCTTTTCGCCGTCGACCGCGGCGGGCTGGTCGGGGCGGACGGCCCCACACATCACGGGGCTTTCGACCTGAGCTATCTCCGATGCGTGCCCAACATGGTGGTGATGGCCCCCGCCGACGAACGGGAATGCCGGCAGATGCTCTACACGGGCATGACACTGGACCAGCCGTCGGCGGTTCGATACCCGCGTGGCGCTGGCCCCGGCGTCGATGCCGGCAAGACGATGGAGGCGCTGCCGGTCGGGCGGGCAGAAGTACGCCGCGAAGGAGCCAAGGTCGCCCTGCTGGCCTTCGGTGCCATGGTCCCGACCGCCGAGACCGTGGGCCTCGGGCTGGACGCCACCATTGTCAATATGCGCTTCGTCAAACCCCTGGATGAGGAGTTGCTGCTGAGGCTCGCGAGCAGCCATCGGGCCTTCGTGACGCTGGAGGACAATGCCGTCGCCGGCGGTGCAGGCAGCGGCGTGAACGAGTGCCTGGTGCGGCAGGGCATCACGCTTCCGGTGCTCAATCTCGGCATCCCCGACCGTTTCATCGAGCACGGATCCCGTGACCAGTGCCTGGCTGCGGCGGGACTGGACCCGGCTTCGGTCGAAGCGGCCATTCGAGCCTGGCTGGGCGAAACTATTCGATTTCGGGCAGGCGGCACCGCCTGAAGGCGGCCGGGAGATTCTCCCACTGCCTGCCGGAACACATTGATATAATGATTGGCCACGTCGGCGACCGGCCTCCGCCATCCATGAATCCGCCAGTTACGGTCAGGCGAACCGTACTGCCACCACCTCAGGGAATTTCCAGATGCGTCAGACCCCCGACAAAGGCACGGCTACCGTCGACCCCATCGCAGACGTCCAGGGAAGTGCGGACCTGCGCCGGATACCCATTAACAAGGTGGGGATCAAGGATATCTACCACCCGGTCCGCATCAGGGACCGAAGCGGAGGCGATCAGCAGACCGTCGCCAACTTCAACATGTACGTGAACCTGCCCCACGATTTCAAGGGCACGCACATGTCACGATTTGTTGAGATACTCAACAACCACGAGCGTGAGATCAGCGTCAAGTCGTTCCGGGACATGATGTCCGAGCTGACCGACCGGCTCGATGCCGATTCTGGCCATATCGAAATGTCTTTTCCCTATTTCGTCCTCAAGAAGGCACCGATAAGCGGCGTGGAAAGCCTGCTGGACTACAAGGCAAGCCTGATCGGGGAACGCAAGGAAGGCCGGAACACCATTTACATCAAGGTCGTGGTTCCGGTGACGAGCCTGTGTCCGTGCTCGAAGCGGATATCCGATTTCGGAGCCCATAACCAGCGTTCCCACGTAACCATCACCGCCAAGATCGGAAGTTTTATGTGGATCGAGGAGCTGATTGAAATTGCGGAGCAGGAAGCCTCCTGCGAGCTCTACGGCATTCTGAAGCGACCCGACGAGAAATACGTCACGGAGCGCGCCTACCAGAATCCGAAATTCGTCGAGGACATGGTGAGGGATATCGCCGTCCGACTGAACCAGGACGAGCGAGTCCGGGCGTACACGGTGGAATCGGAGAACTTCGAGTCCATTCACAATCACTCGGCATACGCCCTGATCGAGAAGGACAAGGACGCAGATAGCGAATCCGTCTGAGCGCACGCCACGTCGTCCGAACACGGCCCGCGACGGCTTTCCCGTCGCGGGCTTGTTTAAATTGGTTCGGCGTGGTTACAGAGAACCGATACTTTTTCGACGAAGCCGAGCCCCGGCGACCCGAACTCAGCCCGGGGTGCGTCCCCCGCCCTGCAGGCGGCTGATCAGGGTACGCAGGAAAACCCGGTTGAACCGCAGCTGGCACGAGGTGGACAGCGTTTCCAGCAGCGTGGAACTCAGCCTGAGCAGGGTCACGTCTCCCTTGGCGACGATGCTGGCGCGCCGGGTCGCATCCAGGACGTAACTGGTTTCGCCGAAACACTCGCCGGCGCCCATCCCGCCGACGGTTTTTCCGCCGCTCACCACGGCCACATTTCCCGAGACGACGATGTAGAATCGGTCGTCCAGATCACCCTCCCTGACGATCTCCTGGCCATGCGTGTAAGTCAGCCACTCGCCGGCCCGCATCAATTCGCGAATTTCCCCATGGGAGAAATCGTGGAAAAATTGCAGTCCCCGGAGAATGTCGAAGTGCTCCTGCTCGTCGTAGTCCTTCTCCTGGTTCCTCAGCTGCTGGTGCACCTTGGTCAGCTTCGCTGCGAACTCGAGGCCGTTCTTGTAGCGTTCTTCCGGCGGCTTGCGCAGCGCACGCATCACCGCCTCCTCCAGTTCCTCGGAGACTTCGTTGCGGAGCTGGTGGATCGGCGGAGGCGTCGCGTAAACGATCTGCTGCAACAACTTGGCCAGGTTGGAAGCCCTGAAGGGGCGTTTGCCCGTGAGAAGTTCGTACATCACGACGCCGAGGGAATAGACGTCGGACCGGGCACTGATGTCCTCCGATTTCACCTGCTCCGGCGACATGTAACTCGGAGAGCCTGCGATGCCGTCTATCCGTGAAATTTCCGAGTCGGCGCACAGGGCAATGCCGAAATCGATGATCCGGACCTGGTTGTCCAGCGTCAGAATAATATTGCTGGGCTTGATGTCCCGGTGGATCACTCCACGCGAATGGGCGTAATGCAGCGCCCGGGCGCAGGTGAAGACGATTCTCAGGGCGTCGTCGATGGGCAGCAGGTTACCCACCTTGCAATAGGTGCCCAGTGTCCGGGCTCCGTGTACGTGCTCCATCACCACGTAGTAGCGGTCATTCTCTACGCCGGCATCATAGATTGGCAGGATGTTCGGGTGCTGCAGGTGACCCACCATCTGGGCCTCGGTGAAGAACATCTTGCGGGCGTTGCGCGCCTTGTCTTCATCGTCCCCGGAGATCTCGGCGTTGTACAGCTTGATGGCGACGTCGCGGCCATAATAAGGGTCGTGAGACAGGTATACCGTGCCGGTACTGCCTTTCCCGACCTCGTTGATGATCCGGTATTTTCCGATCTTGTCAGGCAAGAGTCGTGTTCCTTCGGCCAATTCAGCCACCCGCCAGGAATCTTGCCGACAGCAACACCGCTGCCGCGTAGACACCCGCGACCAAGTCGTCGAGCATAATACCGCTTCCGCCGCTCAATCCGTGATCCAGATCCCGGATGGGCCAGGGCTTCCAGATATCGAACAGCCGAAAGAGGCAGAATCCGGCCACGATCCAGGGCCAGCCCGGAGGCGCCGCCAGCATGGTCAGCAGGTAACCCGCGATTTCGTCCCACACGATCCCTGGATGATCGTGCTCACCCAGACGACGAGCGCTCTCGCCGCAAATCCAGACACCGGCGAGACAGACCGCAAGAACCACCCATGCCCGGAGGGACAGAGACAGCGGAGCGAGCCCGAGCCCGATCAGTACCCCCACCGCGGTGCCGAAGGCCCCCACCGCGGTGCCGAAGGTGCCGGGTGCCCGCGGCGCCAGTCCGGCGCCGAATCCGAACGCCAGGAAGTGCACCGGGTCGGTCAGCACCGTTCGGACGGACACCCGCTTCACCGCAGGTCTCCCTGAAAATGTCGCCAGGATCGGGTGGTGTCCGGAGAAAACGGCCGGCCGTCCCTGCGAAACGTCAGGCCGGCACCGGCCTCTACATGGCCGATTCGGGACAGCGAACAGGACCACCCTGCCGCCCGCGCCAGTAACTCCGCTTCCCGATCGGGGGGCATCGTGAACGCCAGTTCATAATCGTCACCGCCGGTGATGACCAGGTCGGTGGCCGCTTCCGGGCCGAACGCTGCCTTCATCTCCTCTGACTGCGGCAGGTCTTCCACCTCGATCACCACGCGGACGCCGCTGGCTTCCGCTATCCGCTCCAGATCGGTGGCCAGACCGTCGGACAGATCAATG
>Ga0111153_1014_pt1 | contig 62507 bp, 60 predicted proteins | sample DeeMarSeWOR28_12_FD_80255 | JGI IMG/M metagenome (GOLD analysis project Ga0111153, IMG submission 80255) | Gammaproteobacteria bacterium SG8_31 | reverse complement strand
TGGATGAATACATCGATTTCCTCCCCGATATCCCGGAATTCCTCGTGGCCGTGCGCCAGGCAGGCCGCCGTCTGGTGCTGGTGACCAACGCCCATCGGGACACCCTTGCCGTGAAAATCCGGCGGACGGGGCTCGGCAGTTTCTTCGACGCCATGTTTACTTCCCACGAAATCGGCGTGCCCAAAGAAGACCCGGCCTTCTGGAAGCGGCTGCAACAGTGGGAGCCGTTTGTGGCGGAGCGGACGGTCCTGGTGGACGACAGCCTTCCGGTGCTGCGTTCTGCGCATGCTTACGGCATTGGCCGGATCGTGGCGATTCGCCGGCCCGACAGTTCCCGACCGCCAACCCGGATCGACGACTTCCATGCCGTGGATGCGCTCCCGGATCTGGGGCCGCCCCGGCGACGAGACGGGGACGAGGGGTCGGGCTAGCCGCCAGCCGGCTTTGCCGGGCCCGACTGTCTACGGCGTTGCCTCTTCGGGGGGCCGCCATCGTGGTCACCGCCGCCGTTGCGACGGGGCTTCCTGCCGTGAGGCCGCCTGTCCCCATCCGAACGACGCTCCCGGCGTGGCGGCCTCACGACGGGATCGACGAGGAGCTCCGGCTCGACCGGTTCGACCGGCAGACGCATCCCGATGAACGACTCGATTTCCGGCAGCGACATGACGTAATTCTCACAGCCGAAACTGATGGCGTCGCCTTCGGCCCCGGCCCTGGCAGTCCGCCCGATCCGGTGCACATAGTCCTCGGCGTCCTGGGGCAGGTCGTAATTGATCACGTATTCCACGTCCGGAATATGAAGCCCGCGAGACGCCACGTCGGTGCCGATGAGCACCGGGAGGTCGCCGCTCTGGAAATCCCGGAGCATGCGCAGGCGTTTGCGCTGTGGGACGTCCCCGGACATGGCCTCGGCCTGCACGCCGTTGGCGTTGAGATAAGCGGCCAGGCGATCCGCTTCCCGTTTCGTGTTTACAAAGACCATGGTCCGGCGGGCCTTCATCTTTCTCAGCAGGCCGATCAGCAATGGAATCTTCTCGTTATTGGCCGGGAAGAAGATGCGCTGGCGGACGCGCTCTGCCGTGACTTTCTCGGCTTCGATCTTGACCAGCCCGGGATCGTTCATGTGTTCGTAAGCCAGTTCGAGGACACGATAGGACAGCGTGGCCGAAAACAGCATGTTCAGGCGTTTGCTGGCGGGCGGCAGACGGCGCATCACGTAGCGGATATCCTTGATGAATCCCAGATCGAACATCCGGTCAGCCTCGTCGAGAACCATGACCTGGATGGCGCGCAGGCTGAACACGTGCTGTTTGAAGTAATCGATGATTCGCCCGGGTGTGCCGATGAGGATGTCGACGCCTTCCTGAAGCATCCGGCGCTGCTTTTCGTAGTCGGTGCCGCCGTAGGCGAGCCCGAGACTGAATCCCGTATCCTGTCCGAGGAGCTCCGCGTCGGCGTGGATCTGCACTGCCAACTCACGGGTCGGCGCCAAGACCAGCATGCGCGGGTCGTTGGTCCGCCGTTCGGCGGGTGCCGGATTCCGAAGGAGATAATCGAATGCCGCCACGAGGAAGGCGGCGGTTTTTCCCGTTCCCGTCTGGGCCTGTCCGGCCACATCCTTGCCCTGCAGCGCAATCGGCAGCGTCTTGGCCTGAATGGGCGTGCAGTAGGCGAAGCCTGCTTCCTGCACGCCCTTGGCGACGCGCGGGTGCAGGGGCAACTCGGAAAACTTGAGATTACTCAGATGGGATTCGGACATAGCGACTTAATTTTCACCGACAAAGCTGGTATAAAAACTTGAAATTGGCGAGGAAAGCGGTTCACAATAGCCGCCGGGCACACGCCCCACCCTCGCCCTCCGAGACGCTCTGTCACCGAACGAATCCTTGAGAATCCAAGATAGAAGCGGCTAGAGGCTGCGACATTTTGCCTTAACGGGCGTGGCGCGTCACATTTTCGACCGGTTGCTGCCGGTCGGCGATCATCGCCCCTTCAGGGTTTCATACCCTCTATCCCGTGTGTTTGTACGGAGGAGATGCCAGTGAGCGATCACATCGTCTATACGACCGATGCGAGTTTCCAGTCCGACGTTCTGGAGTCGGACGTCCCTGTATTGCTTGATTTCTGGGCCGAGTGGTGTGGTCCATGCAAGATGATTGTGCCGATTCTCAATGAAGTGGCCGACGAATACCACGGAAAGGTTCTCGTCGCCAAGCTCAACATTGACGAGAATCCGCTCACGCCCCCGCGCTACGGCATCCGGGGAATTCCGACCCTTCTGCTGTTCAAGGGCGGCACCGTCGAATCACAAAAGGTCGGCGCGGTTTCAAAGAAGCAGCTCACCGAATTTCTGGATGCACACCTGTGAGGGGATACTTGGGTAATACAGCCAGGGGCAGTCGCCCGAATAAACAGTCGCGTTCCAAGCCCGGGAACCAGGGCGCGAAAAAGAAGTCGCGCCGCAAGAAACCTCAGCACTCGGCGGAACAGTTTCCCGATTTCAACGATGTCGAGATCATCTCCCAGGAAGATCTCGCGAGAAGCAAGAACGCCATGAATCTAACCGAGCTCAAGAAACGCCCGGCCGCGGAACTCGTCGAACTGGCCCAGGAAATGGGCATGGAGAACCTGGCGCGGTCCCGCAAGCAGGACATTATCTTTTCCATTCTCAAGGCCCATGCCAAGAACGGGGAAGATATCTATGGTGACGGCGTGCTGGAGATCCTGCAGGACGGATTCGGGTTTCTGCGCTCTGCCGACAGTTCGTATCTGGCAGGGCCGGATGACATCTACGTGTCGCCCAGCCAGATCCGCCGGTTCAATCTGCGCACCGGGGACAGCATCTCTGGCCTGATTCGCCCGCCCAAGGACGGGGAGCGCTACTTTGCCCTGCTCAAGGTTGGCGAGATCAATTACGAGGCCCCCGAGAACGCTCGGAACAAGGTCCTGTTCGAGAACCTGACGCCTTACTTCCCGACCCGTCGGCTGCGGATGGAGCAGGGCACGGGCAGCACGGAGGATCTTACCGCTCGCATCATCGACATGGTGGCGCCGATCGGTAAGGGACAGAGAGGCCTTATCGTCTCGCCGCCCAAGGCCGGCAAGACCATGCTCCTGCAGAACATTGCCACCTCCATCGCCGCCAACCATCCTGACTGTTACCTCATGGTGCTGCTTATCGACGAGCGCCCCGAAGAGGTGACCGAGATGCAGCGCACCGTGCGGGGCGAGGTGGTCAGCTCGACCTTTGACGAGCCTGCGAGCCGTCATGTCCAGGTCGCCGAGATGGTGATCGAGCAGGCGAAAAGACTCGTCGAACACAAGCGCGACGTGGTCATTCTTCTCGACTCCATTACCCGCCTGGCCCGCGCCTACAACACCGTTGTGCCTTCCTCGGGCAAGGTGCTGACCGGCGGCGTGGACGCCAACGCCCTGCAGCGGCCGAAGCGTTTCTTCGGTGCCGCTCGTAACATCGAGGAAGGGGGCAGCCTGACGATCATGGCGACGGCCCTGATCGACACCGGTTCGCGAATGGACGACGTCATCTACGAGGAATTCAAGGGGACCGGCAATTCGGAGATCCACCTGGATCGGCGTATCGCCGAGAAGCGCATATTCCCGGCCATCAACATCAATCGCTCCGGAACCCGGAGGGAGGAACTGCTGACCAAGCCGGAGGAACTCCAGAAAATGTGGATATTGCGAAAGCTGCTCCACCCGATGGACGAGCTGGCGGCGATCGAGTTCCTTCTCAGCAAGTTGCAGGACACCAAGACCAACGAACAATTCTTCGACTCGATGAAGCGCTGAGTCGGGTCCGTCAGGTGCGCATCGTCCGGTAGGGAACGGGGGCTTGCAGCGGTGAAGACCGTCGGCATTGTGACGTGCAGGCCGCTTCCCGAGCCCGATGTCGACGAGGCGCTGCTGTTTGATGCTCTGAAGGCAGCCGGTCTCTCGCCCGGATTGCTGCCCTGGAATGATGCCGAGGCGGATCCCGGGCTTTTCGACGTCTGCATACTCCGATCTTGCTGGGACTATCACCTGGTACCCGCCCAATTCCTGGCATGGGCCGAGCGGGCTGCGACCCGTTCCAGGCTCATCAATCCCATCAATGTCGTCCGATGGAACCTGCACAAGGGTTATCTTCGCGAACTCGAGGCGGCGGGCGTGCCGGTCGTGCCGACTGCCTGGATAGACCGGGCCGTCTCGGCGGATCTCGCCGGCCTGATGGAGGATCGCGGCTGGACAGACGTGGTGGTCAAGCCGGCGATCGGTGCCGGTTCATACCAGACTTGCCGATTCGACTTGCCGGGGGCACGGGCCGCGGGATGCGGCTTCGTCGAAGCACTGACCACCCGGGGCGATGCGATGGTGCAGCCGTTTATGACGTCCGTGAATACCGTCGGGGAACGGGCGCTGGTCTGGATAGACGGGGCATTCACCCACCAGGTCGTCAAACAGCCCCGGTATCACGGCCAGGATGAAAAGGTCTCCGGGGCCTCGACGCCGAACCGCACGAACCTGGGGATAGCGGAAGAGGCACTCGCCTGCGTGGGCGAGACCCTCCTGTACGCCAGGGTGGACCTCATCGAGGACCGTGACGGCAGCGCCCTCGTCTCCGAACTCGAGCTCATCGAGCCCTCCCTGTTCCTGCTGCAACATCCGCCGGCCCTGGAACGTTTCGTGGCCGCGATTGCCAATCTCGCCTGAGCGCGCGTTTTCCCGGGCGACTGCAGCGCGACCGGTCCGGTGGCGGTACACTTCGGATTGAGATTTCAATGCCGATGGTCGGCAGCCGGCATCACCGTTAAACGGCCCCCTCAGGGCGATTTTGGCGGCGAGGTCCGGCCGATGCCATTGGTCGAGAAGGAGGTGCAGACATGGCGATCGTCGGGGGATGTCTTTGCGGAGCGATCCGCTACCAGGTGGATGGCGAACTGTCGCGGGCCGGCAGCTGTCACTGTTCCATGTGCCGCAAGTCGCACGGCGCGGCGTTCGGAACATATGCCGAGGTGCCGGCGGGCGGGTTCCGCTGGACCGCCGGGGAGGATGATGTCCGATTCTACGAATCCTCCCCGGGAGGTGGCAGAGCTTTCTGCCCCCGCTGCGGCTCAACGCTGGGTGCGGTGGAGCAGGGCGTTTTGCGGTGGATCACTCTGGGCACCGTGGACGGGGATCCCGGCATCAAGCCACAGGCCCATATCTTCGTGGCCTCCAAGGCGCCGTGGGAAGAAATTAACGACGATCTTCCCCAGTTCGATGAATATCCGCCGGAGGCCTGAGTCGGCGGTGAGCGGGGACGCACAAGGCACGATGGAGAGGTCGGCGTTCAGACGCGCGGTGGAAGCGAAGGATCTTGGGGCGCTGATAGATACATTCGCCGAGGACGGCGTTCTGAACAGTCCGGTTTCGTTCCAACCCTTCCGGGGGAGAAAGGCTATCGGCGGCTTGTTGTACGTGCTGATGGACGTATTCGAAGACTTCCACTACACGGACGAGTTCGAAGCGCCGAACGGCGGGATGGCCCTTGTATTCCGCGCCCGGGTCGGCGATCGGGAAGTGCAGGGCGTTGACCTGTTGCGATTCGGCCCCGGCGGCAGGGTCAGGGAACTGACGGTGATGATCCGCCCCCTGTCCGGGCTCCAGGCCCTGACGGAGGCGGTCGGGCCACGTCTCCGGACCCTGGGCGTCGATCGGCGCCAGTGAGGCACAGACTCTCCGGGGCCGCAGAGAAGAATGTGCGCCCGTCGTGCCCGATCTGAGAGTGGACGGCAACGGTGACACGCCCGGTTTCCATGTGCCGTGGCGGCGTGCGAGTTGTAACGGAGACAATCGAATCAAACGCGTTCTTGTGACCGGCGTCCTGATGCTCGCCTTCGGCGCGGGTTGTTCACCCGAGGTAGGCAGTGAGCGGTGGTGCAACCGGATGGACGAGACACCCAAAGGTGACTGGACACTCAATGAGACGAAGGATTACGCTCGCTACTGTCTTCTGGGGGATGACAAGGACGAGTAGGATGCTCGCCGCCGGTCTGTGCCGCCATGGCAGCAGGGTACCGGGCCGGCAGTCTGAATTGCCCCGTCAGGCCTCACGGGCGACGGCCCGATAGCCGATATCGTTCCGGTAATACACGCCGTTCCAGCAGACACCCCTGGCGGCCTCGTAGGCGCGTGCCTGGGCTTCGGTAACAGTGGCCCCCAGGCCGACTGCGCAGAGCACGCGGCCGCCCGACGTGACCACCCGGCCATCGTCGCCGAAGGCAGTACCCGCATGGAAGATCTTGACGTCTTCCCGCCCCTCGAATTTCTCGAGGCCGGTAATCGGGTCACCCTTGTGGTAGCTGCCAGGATATCCGCCGGCCGCCAGCACGACTCCAAGGGCTGCCCGCGGATCCCACTCTGCCGACTCGCGTTCCAGCGTCCCATCCAGAGCCGCCAGGCAGAGCGCGGGGAGGTCGGATCTGAGGCGCATCAGGATCGGCTGGGTCTCCGGGTCTCCGAAACGGCAATTGAACTCGAGAACATTCGGAGTGCCATCGGCTGCAATCATGAGGCCCGCGTAAAGAAAGCCGATATAAGGCATGCCCTCTTCGGCAAGCCCGTCCACCGTGGGTCGCATCACTTCGTTCATGATCCGCTCGTGAATCGCGGGCGTGACGACCGGGGCCGGGGAATAAGCACCCATCCCGCCCGTATTCGGACCCTGGTCCCCGTCGTCACGGGCCTTGTGGTCCTGGGACGTCGCCAGCGGGAGCAGGGTCTTGCCCGAGACGATAGCGATGAAGCTGGCTTCCTCGCCCTCGAGGAATTGCTCCACAACCACCTTGGCTCCCGCAGCGCCGAAAGCGCCTTCGGTCAGCATGGACCGGGCCGCGTCTTCCGCTTCCGCCAGCGTGTGCGCAACGATCACGCCCTTGCCCGCGGCCAGGCCATCGGCCTTGACCACCAGCGGCGCCCCCTGCTCGCGGATGTAATCGATCGCCGGTTGGAGTTCCGAGAAACTTCCGTATGCCCCGGTAGGGATACGGTGTCTTTGAAGAAAGTCCTTGGTAAATGCCTTGGATCCTTCCAGCCGGGCCGCGCTGGCCGAAGGGCCAAAACACTTCAGTCCCGCATCGGTGAATCGATCGGTGATGCCGGCCACCAGCGGCGCTTCCGGGCCCACAATCGTGAGGTCGATTGCCTGTGCTGATGCGAAACTCAGCAGGGCATCTATGTCCTCGGCCGCGATGGCAACGTTTTCCACGCCGCTTTCCCGAGCCGTTCCGGCGTTGCCGGGGGCGACATACACGGTGTCTACCGCCGGTGAGCGGGCGCACTGCCAGGCGAGCGCGTGTTCACGGCCTCCGCCGCCGACGATAAGTATGTTCATTTTTCCTCTCCCTCCGCGGGCCCGTCCGCAGCAGTCCCGGCCTCAGTGACGGAAGTGCCGGATACCCGTGAAAACCATGGCCAGGTCGTGTTCATCGGCGGCAGCGATCACTTCTTCGTCCCGGATCGAGCCGCCCGGCTGGATAATGGCTCTTATCCCGTGTTCCGCGCCGGCGTCGACGCCATCCCGAAACGGAAAGAAGGCATCCGAGGCCATGACCGATCCGGCCACCTCCAGTCCCGCATCGGCTGCCTTGATCGCGGCGATCCTCGTGCTGTACACGCGACTCATCTGGCCCGCTCCCACGCCGACGGTCATTCCGTCCCGGGCGAAAACGATGGCATTGGATTTAACGAACTTCACCACCTTCCATGCGAACAGCAAGTCGATCATCTGCTGCTCCGTGGGCTGCCGCCGGGTCACGATTTTCAGATGTCCCGGTCCGATCACGAGGTCATCCCGGGTTTGCACCAGCAATCCGCCCACGACTCTTTTGAGATCGTGTCCCGAAGGCAGGGACTGCTCCAGCGGAGGCGCGCGGAGGACCCTCACGTTTTTCTTTGTCGAAAGGATCTCGGTCGCGTCTTCGCCGATTCCGGGAGCGACAATGACTTCGACGAACTGACGATCGAGGATCACCTTTGCCGTCGCTCCGTCAAGCGGGCGGTTGAACGCGATGATGCCGCCGAAGGCAGACGTCGAATCGGTGCTGTATGCCCGCAGATAGGCTGCCCCGATATCCCGGTCCACGGCGACGCCACAGGGGTTGGCGTGTTTGACGATGACACAGGCGGGCGTATCGAACTGCCTTACGCATTCCAGGGCGGCGTCGGCGTCCGCGATATTGTTGTAGGAAAGCGCTTTGCCCTGGAGCTGTTGCGCGCCGCCGATCCCCTGCGCGGCAGGGCCCTCCGAAAAAAAGGCTGCTCGCTGGTGTGGGTTCTCCCCGTAACGCAGGTCGATCCGTTTCTCGAAGGCTACCGTAAACTGCTGTGGAAACCCTTCAGGCGGTGCATATTCCGGTCGCGAGGTCAGGTAGGCAGCAATGGCCGAGTCATAAGCGGCAGTATGGGCAAACGCCTTGGCTGCAAGGCGGCGCCGCAGGTCGAGCGGAACTTTGCCGCCGCCAGCATCCAGCGCCGAGACAATCTCGTCATAGTCCCCGGGATCAACGAGGACCGCCACATCGGCATGATTCTTGGCCGCTGCCCGCAGCATGGCGGGTCCGCCGATATCGATATTTTCAACTGCGTCCTCGATACGGCAGTCCGGTCTGGCGATCGTTTCACGGAAGGGGTAAAGATTGACCACCAGCAGATCGATGGCCTGGATGTCGTGCTGTGCCATGACGGAGGCGTCGGCATCCCGGCGACCTAGGAGACCTCCATGAATCTTGGGGTGCAGGGTCTTGACCCTGCCGTCCATGATTTCCGGGAATCCGGTCACGGCAGCGACATCGGTCACGGCGATGTTATTTTCCCGAAGAAGCCGGGCGGTGCCACCCGTGGACAGCAGCTCGATACCCCGAGCCTGCAGGGCGCTGGCGAGTTCTACCACGCCGTGCTTGTCGGAAACGCTGATCAGCGCCCGCTTGACGCCAGACATGTTCAGATCCCCCTGTCGCCGTCCGGTTCCCCCGATCCGGGCTGCTGCCCGTTCAGCCCAGGAGGCCGTATGTGCGGAGCTTCTTGCGGAGCGTTCCCCGGTTGATACCGAGAATCTGCGCGGCGCGGCTCTGATTGCCGCCGGTGTAATGCATCACTGCCTTGAACAGAGGTGCTTCGACCTCGCTCATGACGAGCGAGTAGAGTTCATTCGGCTTGTGTCCGTTCAAGTTTGCGAAGTAGTTCCCCAGCGCCTCCTCCGTCACTTTGCGGAGGGGCCTGTTTCCCCTGGATACCTCGAAAAGATTTTTGTCCTTGCTCACGGCTCGTGGCTTCCCGATCTTTAAGCTGCCAGCTCTTCTTGTGGAGTCTGGTCGAAAAATTCCCTGACCAACCGCAGTTGTTGATCTGCGGACTCTGCCCGCACCGCTTTGTGCCGAAAGGATTCCGCCCCCGATCGGGCGCGGCAGTACCAGGACAGATGCTTGCGGGCCACTCGGACACCGGTGAACTCGCCATAAAACGAGTAGAGGTTGTCCAGGTGGGCGAGCATGATATCACGTACCTCTGCGGCTGTCGGCGGGGCAATTTCCGTACCGGTCTCAAGGTAGTGCGACACTTCCCGGAAGATCCACGGGCGGCCCTGGGCGGCACGCCCGATGAGCAGACCATCGGCCCCCGTCGTCGCCAGGACCATCGCTGCCTTAGCCGGGGAATCAATGTCTCCATTCGCCAGTACGGGGATGGACACCGAAGACTTAATCCTGCGTATGGTCAGGTAATCTGCCTCGCCGTCGAATCGGTCGGCGCGCGTGCGCCCGTGCACTGCGAGTGCGGCGATGCCGGCCTCTTCCGCGATACGCGCGATACGCACCCCGTTTAGCCGCTCCCGGTCCCACCCTGTTCTCATCTTGAGCGTGACGGGAACGTCGACTGCAGCGACGACGGATTCCAGTATGGCCGTCACCAGGGGCTCGTTCGACAAGAGGGCCGAGCCCGCTGCCCGGTGACAGACTTTCTTGGCAGGGCAGCCCATGTTGATGTCCACGATTCGGGCGCCGAGATCCACGCTGCGAACAGCCGCCTCGGCCATCATGCCGGGTTCCCCGCCGGCGATCTGCACGATGACCGGATCCGGCTCTCCGCAGTGATCCAGGCGGTGACGACTCTTCGGAGAGTTCCAGAGCCGGGTGTCCGACGTGATCATTTCAGATGGGCACAGAGCGGCCCCGAGCTCCCTGCAGAGCTGCCGGAAAGGTCTGTCGGTCACGCCGGCCATCGGCGCGAGGCCGACCTTGCCCGAAAACCTGTACTTTCCAATATGCACGACGCGGCGCTCACCTGCCGACACGAAGGGCGGCAATGTTAACTAGAGCTTGTGCGCGAGGGAAATCGGCATCGCGAAAGACGGGGTCAGGGCTGGTTCGACAGGCAGCGTAACTCACCGCCGGCGCTCGGCAGGCACAGATCGAGTCGGAAACCGACAGCCGCCAGATCGGGGCTTTCGATAGTCGCCTGCCCTTCGGCCCTGCGGCCCGGTCCCAGCATCCGGTCCGAGGCGGAGGCGCCCATGTATTCCTCGGGAGTGAGCTCCCGACTGCCGATCTCGTCGCCCCAGCGATCCTCCAGGCTGACCCTGAGTGCCGGGAAGGGCTGGGCGAATTCGGCATCGTTGGCGAACCTGACGCTGACTTGAAGATCTCCCTTCGCGTCGACAGTCGCGGCCGAATCGATAATGCGGTAGGCCGAAACATCCCACGCGGGCTCAACCGTCAGTCCGATCGCTTCATAGATACGCCCAAGGGCGGGAGCGACGGTCGAATTGCGCATCAACGTGCCTCTCTGGCTGTGGATGGTCATCACTACCAGAAGAACGATGACGGATGGGACGACAAAACGGCGGAAGCGGTGCCAGGGTATCGAGGAGAGATTCTGCATCAACTCGATCGGTGGCGCGGATTCGGTGCTTTGCGACGCCTCCCCATCGGTGGGGGGAAGCCCCTCGACGAACTCGAGATCCCCCACCGGGGGCAGTTCCTGATCCTGGAACTCCCGCAGGGAGAAAATCTCTTCGGAAGTCATGTCCAGATCGATCGTGGGCTCATCGTCCGTGCCTTCGTCCGCGACCATGCCCGTTTCTTGACGTATCTGCTCGTCGCCGGGATCTTCCTGTTCCGGGGCGACCGCCTCTTCCGGCACGTCGCTGCTGCCGCTACGTGCCTCGTTCTCCACGAGCTCGCGGCCGTCCGCAGCGCCCGGCTCGGGCACGCCTCCGGAGTCAGGCCCGGCCCCGGCTTCCACTTCGGGCTCTTGATTCTCCGCGATCCCCGCGTCGGCGGTCGCCGTTTCGGCGGAATCGCGCTCTGCGCGCTCAGATGCCGGTGCGGCAGCCGCTTTCTTCGGATAGGTATCGCTGAGATGGTCGAGGGCGTCAAAACGGACGCCGCACTCGCCGCACCGGACCTCGCCGCCCGCCGGCCGCAGATGGGCGCTGGTCACCCGGTAGACGGCGTTGCATTCGGGGCACTGGGTGTACACGTCAGTCGGTCTCCAGTCGATGTCCGGCCAGGCAGACCCAGCCATCCCTTTCAGTGCGGTCGTCGATATGGAACCAGGGCCCGAAAGCATCTGCCACGGCGTCCGCCTGCCCGGCTAGGATACCGGACAAAACGATCCCGGCGCCCACCTGAAGCGCACGGGCGAAAACGGGGGCCAGTTCCATCAGCGGACCGGCCAGTATGTTGGAAACGACAAGATCGCAATCCGGGATGGGCCCACCGGCTGCCGAGACACGAATTTTCTGATCGACCTCGTTTCTCCGGGCATTGTTGATGGTCGCCGAGAGGGCCTGGGGGTCGATGTCCAGCGCGTGCACGCTCTGGGCGCCCAGCAGGGCAGCCGCGATGGCCAGGATGCCCGAGCCGCAGCCGAAGTCGACCACCCGGAGACCCACCGGGCGACGAGCCTCCAGCCATTCCAGGCACAGCGCGGTGGTTGGGTGTGTGCCGGTCCCAAAGGCGAGCCCCGGGTCCAGCTTCAACGTGATCGCTTGATCGTCGTGCCCCGGGGGGGGCTGGTCCCCGGGACAGATCCAGAGGTGGCGCCCGAATCGCATGGGGTGGAAATCCTTTAGCCACTCTCGTTCCCATGCCCTTTCGAGGACCCGGCTCAGATGAAACCCCTTGCGCAGGCCCCAGACCGCAGTCTCCTGCAGCGCGAAAAACCGTTGTGGATCGTCGGCGCCGAACAGGCCGGTGACGATGACATGAGGCCACAGGGGCGTTTCACCGGGTGCCGGTTCGAGTAGCGGAGAATCCTCCGCATCTTCCAGCGTGACGGCGGCGGCGCCGAGAATTTCGAGTGCCTCGGCGGCCTCGTCTGCATAGGCGCTTTCTATCTGCAGTGATATCTGCAGCCAGCCCACAACGGCTTCAGGCTCAGAGTCCCAGGCGCTTCTCGAGATAGTGAATGTCGGTCCCCCCGGTCTTGAACGCACTGTGACTGAAGATCTCCTGGTGCAGCGGGATATTGGTCCGGATGCCCTCGATGACCATCTCCGAGAGCGCCTGCTGCATCCGGGCAAGGGCCGAGGCGCGATTCTGGCCGTGGGTAATAATTTTACCGATCATGGAGTCGTAGTAGGGCGGCACGACATAGCCGCTGTAAATATGAGTGTCCACTCTGACGCCCGGCCCACCGGGCGCGTGCCACTGATGGATCGGTCCGGGGCAGGGCATAAAACTCTTTGGATCCTCGGCGGCGATCCTGCATTCGACCGCGTGGCCGTTGAGCTTGACGTCCTCCTGCCGCCAGTCCAGTCGCTCGCCCGATGCAAGTCGGATCTGTTCGAGAACGATATCGATGCCCGTGATCATCTCGGTGACCGGGTGCTCGACCTGTACCCGGGTATTCATTTCGATAAAGAAAAATTCATTGTCCTGATAGAGGAACTCGAAAGTGCCGGCGCCCAGGTAGCCAATCTCCCGGCAGGCTTGTGCGCACCGCTCACCGATGGTCCGCCGTTGATCTTCCGTAATGCCCGGCGCCGGTGCTTCCTCGATGACTTTCTGGTGCCGGCGCTGCATGGAGCAGTCACGTTCGCCGAGGTGTATTGCGTTGCCGTGACCGTCCGCCAGCACCTGGAATTCGATGTGTCGGGGGCGGCCGAGAAATTTCTCCATGTAGACGGTTTCGTTTCCGAAAGCGGCCATGGCCTCGGAACGGGTCACGGTGATGGCGTTCATCAGGGTCGCCTCGGTATGGACGACTCTCATTCCCCTGCCACCCCCGCCGCCGGCGGCCTTGATGATGACCGGATATCCGAGTTCCCTGGCCAGCCGGACGTTCTCCTCGATCTCGTCGCCCAGAGGACCGTCAGAGCCTGGGACGCAAGGTATGCCGGCGGCACGCATCGCTTTGATGGCCGAGACTTTGTCGCCCATCAGGCGGATGGTTTCGGATCGAGGCCCGATGAAAGTGAATCCGCTGTTCTCGACCCGCTCGGCAAAGTCCGCGTTTTCGGAGAGAAACCCGTAACCCGGGTGAATGGCCATTGCATCCGTGACTTCTGCTGCGCTGATGATGGCCGGCATGTTGAGATAGCTGTCAGTCGAGGGCGGGGGGCCGATGCACACCGATTCGTCGGCAAGCAGCACATGCTTCTGAGTCCGATCGGCCTCCGAGTGGACCGCCACCGTTTTTATACCGAGTTCGCGGCAGGCCCTGAGTATTCTCAGGGCGATTTCCCCGCGATTGGCGATGACGATCTTGTCCAGCATGCAGCCGAGTCCTACTCGATGATGAAAAGAGGCTGGCCGAATTCAACCGGTTCGCCGTTGTCGACGAGCATGGACACGATGCGACCCGCAATGTCCGCCTCGATCTGGTTCATCATTTTCATCGCCTCGATGATGCAGAGCGTGTCGCCGACCTCGACCTCGCTGCCGACCTGCACAAAGGGCTTCGCCCCGGGGGCGGGCGATGCGTAGTACGTGCCGACCATGGGCGCCGTGACGGTATGCCCGTCCGGCACGGCCGGTGACGGATTGGCCTCGGCCGGCTCACCCGGTGCCAAGGTGGCCGTGGACGGATACACGGTGGTTGTCTGCACGGGGGGTGGGTAGCTGGCCGTGGGATAACGGCTGATCCTTACGGCGTCATCACCCTCGGTGATCTCGATTTCGGAGATGCCGGATTCCTCCAGCAGCTCGATGAGTTTTTTGACCTTGCGGATATCCATGGCCTGCCCTACCTGCTCTTCGTGTCGCTGTTTGCAATCCGGGCCGCTGCCCGTACCGCCAGGTCGTATCCTCCGGGCCCCAGGCCGGCGATGACGCCCTGGGCGATATCGGAAAAGTACGAGTGATGGCGAAATGACTCCCGAGCGTGCGTATTGCTCAGATGCAGCTCGATGAAGGGGATGGAGACCGCCAGCAGAGCGTCCCTGATAGCGACGCTGGTATGGGTGAATGCCGCCGGATTGATGACGATACAGTTGACCCGGTTCCGCGCAGCCTCGTGGATACGGTCCACAATGGCGTGTTCGGCATTGCTCTGGAAGCACTCCAGGGTGACGCCGAGTTCAGCCGCGAGGTCCGCGCACTGGGACTCGAGCTCGGCCAGCGTGGTCACGCCGTAGGTCTCGGGCTCCCGCTGACCGAGAAGGTCGAGGTTCGGGCCATTTATCAGCAGTATGGTAGCCACCGACCTGACGCCTCTCTTTCCCCGTGTAACGAGTTGCCGAGATTAAAGGTTTCCTGTCGGTTTTTCTACATTTCGGCGGAGTTCGCCGCATTTTCCCTGCGGATTCAAAGCAGTTCGCCAAGAAACTCCTGGGCCTGCTCGCGATGCAGTTCGCCCACATGAACCCGGATTATGCGGCCTGAGGCGTCGACGAAGGCGGTGAATGGCAGTCCGATCCAGTCGGTCAGCACGGCATTGCCCAGGGCGACAGCGTTCTGCTGGCCCACCAGCACCGGGTAATTGAATCCTGTGTCCGCGGCGTAGTTGCGAACCTCGGTCATATCGTCGATGGCGATGCCGATCACCTGCAGAACGTCCCCGTACTGTGCCTGCAGTTCGATGAGCAACGGAATTTCCCGACGACAGGGCGGGCACCAGGTGGCCCAGAAATTGACGATTCTCGGACGGCCCTCCCACTCCGCGGAGGCTCGCTCGGTACCCTCCAGGTCCTGCAGGGCGAACCGGGGCAGGAATGCGCCGGCAGTGGTTTCCGACGCCGGCGGCGCCTGCGTGGCCCGGTAGGCGACGAAGCCTACGCTGGCTGCAGCCAGGGCCAGTACGAGGACGAGGGCAAGCTGGGTCCGGTTCACTGTGACCTCTCCCTGAAGCGACCGACATGGGCGACGAACTCTGCTGCCGGCGCAAATCCCACCTGGCGGAACGCCCGGTTTTCCGTGCCGTCTGTCCCGAAGAATGCGATGGTGGGCGGCCCGAAGATGCCAAAGCGGCGAAGCAGGGCCTGATCTTCCGCATCGTTGGCCGTCACATCGGCCTTGAGCAGCACGACGCCGTCCAGGGCTGCAGCGACGGCGGGTTCTCTGAACGTGTAGCGCTCCATTTTCTTGCAGTCCACGCACCAGTCGGCATAGAAATCCAGCATCGCCGTCCGGCCTGCGCCGGATGCCACCGCAAGCTCGCGGTCAAGATCTTCGGAAGTCTTGATATAACGGAAATCGAGATTCACCGTGTTCTCGCCGCTTTGACCGATGCTTTCGAGGGGCCTCAGGGGGCTGGTCGCCCCCGTCGCGGCTCCGACCAGCAACACCACCCCGTAGGCCATGGCCACGATGCCAAGCGCTCTTCCCCAGAGGGATTTGGGCGGGCCGTCCCGCCGCAAGCGAAAGGCGCCCAGCAGCACTCCGGCGCCCATGACGAGTAACCCCCAGAGAATCATGGCGATCGCGGGCGGCACGATCCGCTCGATCATCCAGATCGCTACGCCCAGCAGCAGCAGCCCGAAGAAATGTTTGACGGCTTCCATCCACGGGCCGACCGTCGGCAGGAGTTTTCCGGCGGAGGCGCCGAATGCCAGCAGGGGAGTGCCCATGCCGAGACTCAGCGCGAAGAGCGCGACGCCGCCCCGAAGGGCATCGCCGCTCTGGCCGATGACGATGAGCGCGGCCGCCAGAGGCGCAGCCACGCAGGGCCCTACGATGAGGGCCGAGAGCACTCCCATGACGCCAGCCCCTGCGAGGGTGCCGCTGGCCTGCTTCTGGGATGCCTGCGTGAGGCGCGTCTGAAGGGACGACGGCAGCTGCAATTCGTAGACCCCGAACATGGCCAGCGCCAGGGCAACGAAGATCGCACTGAAGCCGACCAGAATGAGGGGATGCTGGAATGTGGCCTGAAGGTTCTGTCCGAGCAGGGCGACGACCACGCCGGCAACGGTATAGGTCAGCGACATCGCAAGGACGAAGGCCAGCGACAGGGTAAACGCGCGCTTCACGCCGATCGACGGTCCCTGTCCGACGATGATGCTGGACAGGATCGGGACCATGGGCAGGACGCAAGGCGTGAACGCCAGCAGTAGCCCGAACCCGAAGAACACCGCGGCGACCCAGGGCAGGGCCCCGTCACGAATGAGGCCGGCAAGTCGATCCTGTTCGGACTCGGGCTCCTGGACATCGATATCCGAGCCTGGGGCATCGGAGAGGGACAGATTCACCTGCCGGGCCATCGGCGGATAACAGATGCCGTCTTCGGCGCAGCCCTGGTAGCGTGCCTCCAGGTCGAGGCCCCCACCGTCCGCCACGCTGACCGGCAACCGGACGCTGAGCTCGCCGTAATAGACCTCGACTTCCCCGAAGAACTCGTCTTGCTTGCGCTTGCCGTCAGGAATGACCGGTTCTCCAACGGACTGGCCCTCGCCGAGCGCCGTGAATCCGAGGCTGTGGCGGTACAGGTAGTAGCCGTCAGCGATCTGCCAGTTCACCTCGACCCAGTCCCGGTTGACAACCTCGGCTGTGAACCTGAAAGCCTGGTCGGGCGGCAGGAACTCCTCGCCGCCGGACACCGTGTCGGAGGTCAACAGCGACAACACGGGGCTGGGAGTATCGACGACGGGCTGGGGGAGCGCCACCGAGCGCTGCCAGGTCTGCGGCGGGTAGCAAAGTCCCAGGTCCGCGCACCCCTGGGAGCGGATTCTGAGCTCCAGCGGGCCACCGGCGCCGGGGTCTCTCTGGTACGGGATTGTGATCGCGAACCTGTCTCGGAAAATCACCGATTTGCCGAAGAATTCGTCTTCGTGGATCTGCCCCTCGGGGAACGCCGGCGATCCCAGGGTGATCCCTCCGGACGTGCTCTCGAAAGCAAAGCGCTTCTTGTAGAGGTAGTACCCGGGTTCCAGCACCCAGTTCAGGATCACCGCGTCCTGATCGGCCTCGACCGTCACCCGGAAAGCCTGTTCCGGAGGCAGCGGCTCCAGGTCCTGAGGCCAGGCTGCCGGCATGGCCGACAATATGAGCAGAAACGTCAGTGTCCGCATAGTGAGATTCTTCATCAGGAGAGATCGACCTGGTCGGCGACCCACTGCAGATAATCCGGCAGGCCGTCGCATACAGGGACCGCCACGAATTCAGGAAGTTCGTAGGGATGCTGCTTAAGGATCCAATCTTGTAACGCCGGGGTCGATTCGGCGGTCGTCTTGATGATCATGAGGCACTCGTTATCGGACTGGACTTCTCCCTGCCAGCGGTACACGGAAACGATGCCCGGCACCAAATTGACGCAAGCGGCCAGGCCGGAACTCACGAGCTGATCGGCCAGTGCGCGCCCCTGGGCCGGGTCCCGGCAGGTGGAAAATGCAACAATAACTTTTTTTTTCATACAGTTATACGGTCCACAACGGTCGCTGTCGGGTCGCCGGGGGCTCAAGCATAGCGGGGGCGGTGCCCCAGTCAAAAAATTCCTGCTGACCCCTTGACTCGCGAAAATCCGCCCATATTATTAGCACTCCCTGGGGGTGAGTGCTAACCACTCACCCTTGTTGCACCTGGGTTGGATCTTCCAAAACAGAGCGAATTCCCAAGGAGATAGACCCCATGAAGATTCGTCCGCTTCACGATCGAGTCGTGATCAAGCGCATGGAGGAGGAGCGTACCTCCCCCGGCGGAATCGTAATTCCTGACACCGCGACCGAGAAGCCCATCAAGGGTGAGGTCATCGCCGTAGGCAAGGGCAAAATCCTTGAAAACGGCGACGTTCGTCCTCTCGACCTCAAGACCGGCGACAAGGTCCTGTTTGGCAAGTACAGCGGGACTGAGGTCAAAGTCGAAGGGGAGGACTTCCTGGTCATGCGGGAAGACGACGTAATGGCTGTGATCGAGGGCTGAAGCCTCTCGGTGAGTAATCCCCACAACGATTTGCCAAAGAGGTATTAGTCAATGGCTGCCAAAGAAGTAAAGTTCAGCGATGACGCTCGCCACAAAATGATGAAGGGCGTCAACGTCCTGGCGAACGCCGTCAAGGTTACCCTCGGCCCGAAGGGCCGCAACGCCGTTCTCGAGAAGAGCTTCGGCGCTCCCACGATCACCAAGGACGGCGTTTCCGTCGCCAAAGAGATCGAGCTGGCCGACAAGTTCGAGAACATGGGCGCGCAGATGGTGAAGGAAGTGGCTTCACACACCTCAGATGAGGCGGGTGATGGCACCACGACCGCCACCGTGCTGGCCCAGGCCATCCTCCGCGAGGGCCTGAAGGCCGTCGCCGCCGGCATGAATCCGATGGATCTGAAGCGTGGCGTGGACAAGGCCGCGATCAGCATCGTCGAGCAGCTGCGTGAGCTGTCCAAGCCCTGCGAGGACGACAAGGCCATCGCCCAGGTCGGGACCATTTCCGCCAACGCCGACGAGAGCATCGGCAATATCATCGCCGAGGCCATGAGCAAGGTTGGCAAGGAAGGCGTGATTACGGTTGAAGAGGGTTCGGCCCTCGAGAACGAGCTGGACGTGGTCGAGGGAATGCAGTTCGATCGCGGCTACCTGTCGCCCTATTTCATCAACAACGCCGAGAGCCAGTCCGCCGAGCTGGAGGATCCTTACATTCTCCTGCACGACAAGAAGATCTCGAATATCCGTGACCTGCTTCCCCTGCTGGAGGCCGTTGCCAAGTCCGGTAAGCCCCTGCTGATCGTCTCCGAGGACGTGGAGGGTGAGGCCCTCGCGACGCTGGTGGTGAACACCATTCGCGGTATCGTCAAGGTTGCCGCCGTCAAGGCGCCTGGATTCGGCGATCGTCGCAAGGCCATGCTGCAGGACATCGCCACCCTGACCGATGGCACCGTCATCTCCGAAGAAGTCGGGCTGAGCCTCGAGAAGGCCGGTCTGGACGATCTGGGTCGGGCCAAGAAGATCCAGGTGACCAAGGAGAACACCACCATCATCGACGGCGCGGGCAAGGCCGAAGAGATCAAGGCGCGGGTCGAGCAGATCCGCAAGCAGATCGACGACGCCACCTCCGACTACGATCGCGAGAAGCTCCAGGAGCGCGTCGCGAAGCTGTCTGGCGGCGTGGCCGTGATCAAGGTCGGCGCGGCCACCGAGATCGAAATGAAGGAGAAGAAGGCCCGCGTCGAGGATGCCCTGCACGCGACCCGTGCGGCAGTGGAAGAGGGCGTCGTGCCCGGCGGCGGCGTCGCCCTGCTGCGAGCCCTGGATGGCATGCTTGAGCTGAAGGGTTTCAACCATGATCAGGACATGGGTATCAACATCCTGCGGCGTGCCGCCGAGGAGCCCCTGCGACAGATCGTGGCCAATGCCGGCGAAGATGCTGCCGTGGTGCTCAACAAGGTCCGCGAAGGCGATGGCAACTTCGGCTACAACGCGGCCACCGGCGAGTACGGTGACATGCTGGAGATGGGTATCCTTGATCCCACCAAGGTGACCCGTCTGGCTTTGCAGAACGCCACCTCCGTTGCCGGGCTGTTGCTCACCACCGAAGCGATGGTGGCCGAGCTGCCCAAGGAGGAGAAGGAACCTGCCGGCGGCATGCCCGATATGGGCGGCATGATGTAAGAGGCTGATCCTCTTGCAACGGGCCCTTGGGCCGCATGGAAGCCCCGCCTCGGCGGGGCTTCTTTTTTGCCTGCGGCAAGCCGTCGCTGGCGACGGCGTGGGCGTGTTACTGTTCCCTGCGCATCGCACGAAGCAGCGTGCGCGAGCGGATTGCCAATCCCGATGAACGACGATCCACCGCAAACCGTCGATCTTGCCATCGACCAATTACCCGGACCCCTCGCGGCCGATGTCAGCGACGCTTGGGCGCGATTTCGCGCGGATCACGAAAAACAGGCGATGGCGATCTCCGGCCGGGGAAAAATTGCCCGATCGCTTCCCCGGGTATGGGCCGCCAGCGAGTTTGTTTCCACAACGCTCTCCCGACACCCCGAAGACATCGATTTCCTCCTTGGCCAAGACGGTCTCGAGCAGCCGTGGAAGAGTGGGTCGCTTCCCCCTCGACTGACGGCCGCCATGTCCGACGTGAACTCGGAAACGGCCGCCATGCGGGTCCTGCGCATCTTCCGGCGACAGGAAATGCTTAAGGCGGCATGGCGGGATCTGGCGGGCTGGGCGACGCTTGCCGAAACGCTGGGTCACGTCAGCGAAGTGGCCGACGTGGCAATACGGGAGGCCGTTCGTTTCAGCGGAGATGATCTCGCCGCCGTCCATGGGCAGCCCGTCAACGGTGAAGGCGAGCCCCTTCAGTTGCTGGTGCTGGCCATGGGCAAACTTGGCGGCAGGGAGCTCAATTTCTCCTCCGATGTGGATCTGGTGTTCCTGTTCGAGTGCGGCGGCGAGACCCGCGGCAGACGACCCTTGAGCCATGAACAGTATTTCATTCGCCAGGGGCAACGGGTCATTCGCATGCTGGACGAGGTCACCGAGGACGGTCTTGTCTTTCGTGTGGACATGCGGCTTCGGCCGTTCGGCGACAGCGGTCCGCTTGCCATCAGCCTGGCGGCGCTGGAGGACTATCTGCAGCAGCACGGGCGAGCCTGGGAGCGCTACGCCTACGTGAAGGCGCGACCGGTGACCGGGTACCGGCCGGGGATAGGCCTGTATCGAGACCTGCTGAGGCCCTTCGTCTATCGGAAGTACCTGGATTACGGCGTGTTCGAATCCCTGCGCGAAATGAAACACCTGATCGAGGTCGAAACGGCGGAGGATTCTCTTCGCGATGACATCAAACGAGGGCGCGGCGGGATCCGCGAAGTCGAATTCATCGTTCAGTCCCTTCAGATTCTGCGGGGCGGGTCGAGCCGGGAGCTGCGCGCCACCTCCCTGCTGGAGGTATTGCCGCGTCTGAGCGGAAACCGACTCCTGGACGAGGCCACCGTGCGGGACCTCGATGCCTCCTACTCGATCCTCCGGAGAGTCGAGAATCGTCTACAGCAGTGGCAGGACCGTCAGGTCCATCGCCTCCCCGGGTCTGCCTCGGACCGGGACCGTCTGGCATTCTCGCTCGGTTTCGGAGACTGGGAGCAATGCAGCCAGGCCCTCCGGGCGCACCGCGAGCGCGTACACTGGCATTTTGGCGCCCAGCTCGATGGCGGACGCGAGGTGGAAGAGCCCACCGTGGAGAGAGCCGAGATCATCTGGCTGGGCGAAACCGACCCGGAGAGGGCTGTCGAGGCGCTGGACGAGCTCGGTTACCGGGATCCGCGCCGGGCAGCGGAGATCTTGCAGGCGCTGCGAGGCGCCGGCTTCGTGGCCAGACTTGAGCAAAAGGGGCGTCAACGGCTTGACGCCCTGGTACCTAAGGTCCTGCGCGAGTGCGGTGGCCACCGGCATCCCGAAACGGTACTGGAGCGCGTTGTCGGCATCCTCGAGGCGGTCGGACTCAGATCCGCGTATTTCGCCCTGCTCAATGAGAGCCCAACAGCGCTGGAGCGGCTCGCGGAAATCTGCGGCCACAGCGAATTCCTGGCTCGCCAGATCTCCGGGCACCCGCTCTTGCTTGACGAGCTGATCGATCCGCGCGTTCTCGATCGAATCCCCGACAGGGCATCGCTGACAGCCGACCTGAAGGCTCGACTGGCCGAGACTGGCGGGGACGACGAGGAAGCCCAGCTCGACACGCTGAGGAAGTTCCAGCGCAGCGCGGTGTTCCTGGTGGCGGTTGCCGACCTGAGCGGCGTGCTGCCCCTGATGAAGGTGAGCGATCGGCTCACGGACATCGCCGAGGTGGTTCTGCAGGCCTCGATCGATGCAGCCTGGCAGAAGATGGTTTCCCGCCATGGGACACCCCGCTGCGGTGCCGGAAGGGATCGCCGGCCAGCCGGGTTTGCGGTCGTCGGTTACGGCAAGCTCGGCGGCCTCGAGCTGGGTTACGGTTCGGACCTTGACCTCGTGTTCGTCCACGATTCAGAGGGTGCCGAGCAGATGACCGATGGCTCGAACGCCCTTGAGAACGGGCTCTTTTTCGGCCGCCTGACCCGCCGTCTGGTGCATCTGCTGTCGACGCAGACCAGTTCCGGCAGGCTTTACGAGGTCGACATGCGATTGAGGCCGAGCGGCAAGGGGGGGTTGCTGGTAACCAGTCTTGAAGCTTTCGAGCGCTATCAGAGAGAGCAGGCCTGGACCTGGGAGCACCAGGCGCTGCTGCGCGCCCGCGCTGTTGCAGGCTCATCCGAGGTGATGGCTGGATTCGAGGCGCTCCGGCGACAGATCCTGTGCTCAGCAGTCAAACAGCAGACTCTGCGCGAGGACGTGGCGGAGATGCGCGAGCGCATGCGCGCGGAACTCGGCGCTCGGGAGTCGGGTGTTTTCGACATCAAACAGGACCGCGGGGGGGTGGCCGACATCGAGTTCCTGGTGCAGTTCTGGGTGCTGAAGAATGCCGCCGGGCATCCTTCCCTGGTGCGTTACCCGGACAACGTCAGACAACTCGAAAGCCTGGTGGAAGCGGGAATCCTGGAGGAGCCCGTCGCCGCCGGTCTCAGGGAAGCCTACCTGGCCTATCGGGCCCGCATGCATCGCCTGGCCCTCGAGGAGCAGCCCAGCCGGGTCCCGGCGGACGAGTTCGTGGATTATCGTCGGCGCGTGGCAGCGGTCTGGTCGGAAACCTTCGGATAAACCGATGGACTGTGAGCGTCGATACCGCTGATATAATTCGGTGGCCGTTTCCAAGTCACCGGGAAGGAAAGATGTTGCCCCAGCAGGATCAGGATCAGGCGAACGCCCAGAGTCACTATACGGTGACCCGGGCCCAGCTGCCGTTGAGCTGTCCCCAGCCGGGCATGGCACTCTGGAACGCGCATCCGCGGGTTTATCTGCCGGTGGAAGTGACCGGCACAGCGAAGTGCCCATACTGCGGCGCCAGTTACACGCTGGTCGAGGACGATCCGTCCTGATGGCGGCCGACCGGCCGCGAGCCTGATTCTCCCGGCCACAACGGATTTTCCTGGAGAAGGATGAGCAGGCCCAAGGAGACACGCCCCACGGTCTGTCATCTCAATCTCGCCCGTGGCTACCGGGGCGGAGAACGACAGACCGAACTGCTGATCCGGGCGCTGGCCCGGCGCGGCTGGATACAGCGCCTGGTGGCCCGGCGCGGAGAGCCTCTGACACGACGGCTGGCCGGTGTCGACGGGTTGTCCATCGTGCCGTGTCGTGCGGACTGGTTGGGGGCAGCACGTTCGATCGGCCGTCCTGATTTGATCCATGTCCATGAAGGTCGCAGTCTCAGGAGCGCTTGGGCGAACAGCCTGCTGACCGGGACGCCGTATATCGTCACCCGCCGGGTGCAGAAAGGCCCCCGGCCCCACTGGCTCAACCGGCGCATGTACCGGCAGGCGAGTCGGATCGTCGTGCTGTCCAGGGCCATCGCGGACAGCGTGGCGGGGCTGGATCCGGGGCTCCCGGTCGCCGTGATCCCCAGCGCGACCTCGGGCATGGTTCCCGATCCGGCAGCGTCGGCCGCCCTGCGGGCACGCTGGGGCGGAGATTTCGTCGTTGGACACATCGGCGCGCTGGATGATTCTCACAAGGGCCAGCAGCAGATATTGACTGTGGCCAGAGCGCTTGCGGCCACCCATCCCGGCATGCGTTTCGTGCTTGTCGGCAGCGGGCCCGACGAAGCGCTGCTGCGGGAGGCCTCGAGAGATGATCCACGCCTGATTCTTGTTGGGCAGGTCGACGGCGTCGCGGACTACCTGGGTGCCTTCGACGTGTTCCTGTTCCCTTCGCGGCATGAAGGCCTGGGGTCTATACTGCTGGACGTTCTCGATCTTGGTCTCCCTGTCGTGGCGACGCGGGTCGGAGGTATCCCCGAGATCATCGAAGACGACATCAACGGACTGCTCGTCGCCGTTGAAGACATCGAGGGAATGCGGCAGGCTCTGGTGGCCCTGGCGACAGACAGCAGTCTCAGGACGAGGCTGGGCGAGGCGGGGCGTCGATCGGCCGAAGCGTTCTCTCCTGAACGGATGGCGGAACGCTACCAGGCACTGTACCGGTCCATCCCGAGAAAGAAGAGGATCGAGACCGCATGATTATTGTCACCGGCGGGGCCGGCTTCATCGGCAGCAACCTGGTCAGGGCACTGAATGCCAGGGGCCGGAAAGATATCCTGGTCGTGGACGACATGACCGACGGGACCAAGTTCATCAACCTGGCGGACTGCCAGATCGCGGACTACGAGGACAAGGATGTTTTCCGCCGGCGGCTTTCGTCCCATGGACTGCCGGCGCACACCAGTGCCGTGCTGCATCAGGGCGCCTGCACATCGACAACGGAGTGGGACGGGCGCCTGATGCTCGATCAAAATTTTGCCGTGTCGCGGGAAATGCTCCATGCCTGCGCCGACAGCCGGATCCCGTTCATTTATGCATCCTCTGCCGCTGTGTATGGCGCGGGACCGGAGTTCCGCGAGGATTCGGCCTGCGAACGGCCCCTCAATGTCTATGGTTATTCCAAGCTGCTGTTCGATCAGTACGTGCGGCGCCGGCAAGACACCGGTAGCCAGGTTGTGGGACTGAGATATTTCAATGTGTACGGTCCGGGGGAGCAGCACAAGGACGCCATGGCCAGCGTTGTCTGGCATTTCAACGACCAGCTGAAGAGGCACGGAGAAGTCCGCTTGTTCGAGGGCTCGGACGGTTACCCGGCTGGCGAGCAGCGTCGCGATTTTGTATTCGTCGATGACATCGTGAAAATCGTGCTCTATTTCCTGGACCACCCGGACCGGTCGGGTATTTTCAATGCGGGCACGGGGCGTGCGCAGACATTCAATCAGGTTGCGCGTGCGGTCATTGGCTGGCACGGGCACGGCGAGATCCGCTACGTCGGATTTCCCGCCCATCTGCAGGGGCGCTACCAGAGTTTCACCCAGGCAGATCTGGGCAGACTGAAATCTGCCGGTTTCGACGGCAATTTCCACAGCGTGGAACAAGGCGTCAGGGCCACTCTCGACGTCATCAACGACTGACTTCGGGAACGGACTTGAGCGAAAGAATCCTGGTCGTCGGTCCATCCTGGGTCGGCGACATGGTGATGGCGCAGAGTCTGTACATGACGTTGACCGCCCGACACGGCGTGACGGTCGATGTAATCGCCCCCGGCTGGTCGTTGCCTCTTATCCGACGGATGCCTCAAGTCGCCGACGGCATCGAGTTGCCGCTCGGGCACGGCCAATTCGCGTGGGCGACCCGGCGGCATCTGGGTCGGCAATTGCGCCAGCGGCACTATGCCCGGGCAATCGTCATCCCCCGGTCGTTCAAGGCAGCGCTCATCCCCTGGCATGCCCGGATTCCCGTGCGTACGGGCTACCGTGGAGAGATGCGTTTCGGCCTGGTGAACGACATTCGCCCACTGGATCCCGGAGTGCTTCGCCAGACGGTACAGCGTTACGTGGCGCTGGGCCTTCCGGTGGGCGGGACGCTGCCGCCGGTTCCACAGCCCCGACTCACTGTCGACACGGAAAACCAGTCCCGTCTGACGAGGGATCTGGGCCTGGACGAAGATGGCCCCGTGGTGGCGCTGATGCCGGGGGCCGAGTACGGGCCGGCAAAGTGCTGGCCGCTGTCTCATTTTTCGCAGGTGGCAAGGCGGCTGGGCGAACAGGGTTACCGTGTATGGGTGCTGGGTTCGGCAAAGGAGCGATCGGCGGGCGAAGCTGTCATCGCGGGGGCCGGCGGCATGGCTGTGAATCTCTGCGGCGAGACGCGTCTGGAGGACGCCGTCGATCTCCTGGCGCTCGCCCGGCACGCGATCACGAACGATTCCGGTCTGCTGCACGTGGCTGCTGCGGCGGGCTGCAACGTGATCGGCATCTACGGTTCCTCGACTCCCGCGCATACGCCGCCGCTTACCGATCGCGCGGCGGCACTGTACCTGGATCTGGAATGCAGCCCGTGCTTCCGGAGGGAATGTCCCCTTGGCCATCTTCGGTGCCTGCGTGAGATCACGCCGACCCGCGTTCTGGAATCGATTCGCGCTCTGGAGGCAGATGCGAGGGATGCTGGAGTCGTGGAATGAGCCCTGCAGGATCTCGGCGCGGGCCGTGGGCGCCGGCCGGCGCGTCGGATGCTGCTGCGTCGGCCGATGGTAGACTCACCGGGCCGCCAACGGCGGCCACCGGTGAATGTCCGGAGGCGTGACGAACGTATGCGTGAGCGATCAACCAGGCTCCGGAATGGCGGCATCGTCGCTGACGACGGCATCGACCTGGACTGGAATCCGGATCATTTCGATCCGGGGTTCTGGCAACGCCGCGGGGCGGCCGTCGGCGAGGCGGCAGGGGGCAGGGGCGCAGTCAGATTCGTGGAGACCCCGTTCGGGGAGTGGGCGTTTCGACACTATCGCCGGGGCGGCCTGGTCGGGCGCTTTTTCAGCGACCATTATGTCTGGCAGGGGGCAGATCGCACGCGATCGGTTCGTGAATGGCGCCTGTTGAAGCGACTCTTCGAACAGGGGCTGCCGGTTCCGAAACCGATTGCCGCTATTTATATAAGACGCGCCGCGAGTTACACCGCCGACCTCGTCACCCGGCGCATCCCCGGCGCCAGGCCGCTGTCATGCCACCTGGCCGAGGCGGCCCTTCCTGAATCCGCGTGGCGACGGCTAGGGGCCTGCGTGCGCCGGTTTCACGAGGCCGGCGTCTGCCATGCAGACCTTACCGCTCACAACCTCTTGCTGGATCATGCCGGCCAGCCATGGCTGCTGGATTTCGACCGGGGCCGGATCCGGGCCCCCGGAACGTGGTCGACATCCAATCTGGACCGACTGTTGAGGTCCCTGAACAAGATATCCATGGAGGACGCGGCGATCCAGTTCGCCGCGGCGAACTGGGAATCGTTTCACGATGGATATCGTCAAACGTCGGCATAGTGATCTACGGCCTGCGGTTCGGCGGGCTTGAAGCGGCGGTGCACCCACAGGTACTGGGCCGGGTTTTTGCGGATCTGTGCCTCCAGCAGGCGGTTGATGCGCGCCGCATCCTCCGCCGGGTCATCCCCGGGGAAGTTCTCCAGGGCGGGAAGGATAATCAGCCGATAGCCGCGGCTATCCGGCAGCCTGACCGGGAAGAACGGTACGACCGGGGCACCGCTGAGACGCGCGAAGGTTGAGGTGGCGGTGTTGGTCGGCGCCGGTACACCGAAGAATGGTACGCTGGCGCTGTGCCGGCGTCGATGGCTCTGGTCGGGTGCGAACCAGACTGCGCGGCCGCGCCTGAGGGCACGGATGATGCCCCGGACATCCTGTTTCGGGATCGTCTCCTTGGCCGAGCGCTCTCTTCCGCGCTTGACGATTTCGTCGAACAACGCGTTTCCATGGGGGCGGTATACGGCGGCCACCGGCGCCAGCATCGTGACAAAACGGCCGCCTAGATCGAGGGTCGTGAAGTGCCCGGTCAGCATGATGACGCCGCGACCCTGGGTCATGGCCTCGTCCAGGTGCTCAATTCCCTCGACGTGGACACGCCGACGGATTTCCTCATCCGGGGACCACCAGCACATGGCTGTCTCGATCAGGGCCATTCCAAGGGATTCGAAGTGATCGCGAAGGAGGGCGTTCCGCTCGATCTCGCTGATCTCCGGGAAACACAGTGCCAGATTGATGGCGGCGATCCGGCGCCGGCGTGGCGCGAGACGCATGGATACGCGACCGAGCCATCTGCCTGCCCCGAGTCTTGCGGGAAACGGCAGGTGCAGCGCGAGACGGAGGAAGCCGAGACCGAACCAGACCGGCCAGAACCGGGGCGTGAGGAATCTGTACAGCGGTGTGGCGGCTCTGTTCATCCGCAGGAGAATACGGCGCTGTGACGAGACCGGTCTCGGGAGGCGGCAGTTTACCCCATGAGAGGCATGTCGATCGCTCGCGGGGCCACAATCAGCCGCAGTCCGCGTGATAACATCCGCGCGAAAAGCCGGAGCCAGGCCATGACCCTGCTCGTCCCTGACTTTCACAAGGCCAGTGTACTCGTCGCCGGCGACGTCATGCTGGACAAATACTGGTTCGGGCCGACGGAGCGAATATCTCCAGAGGCGCCGGTTCCCGTCGTGCACGTGCAGGCGTCCGAGGAGCGGGCCGGCGGCGGCGCCAATGTCGCCGTCAATCTTGCGAGCCTGGGAGTCGCTACCCGACTGGTCGCAGTGACGGGAAATGACGAGGCAGGCGATCGCCTGGTCGAATTGCTCGATCCGCTGGGTGTCGAGTGTCGTCTGACCCGCCTCGACGGCCTGGCCACCGTGACCAAACTGCGGGTGCTGAGTCGGAATCAGCAGCTTATCCGCCTCGACTTTGAAACCGATGCCACTCGTATCCCGGCGGCCGTCCTTCAGCCATCTTTCGATGCGGCCCTCGATGGCGCGGGAGCCGTGGTCATATCCGATTACGGCAAAGGGTCACTGACCCCGATCGAGCCGTTGATCCGCAGTTGTCGGGGTGCCGGAGTGCCGGTGCTTGTAGACCCCAAGGGGCGGGACTTCGACCGTTACCGGGGGGCCACGGTCATCACGCCGAACATGGCCGAGTTCGAAGCGGTCGTCGGTCGGTGTGCGGATGACTCGGAGCTGGCGGAAAAAGGGCATGCTCTGCGTCGACGGCTGGACGTGGCGTGGCTTCTGGTAACCCGGAGCAGCAGGGGCATGACCCTGCTCGGTCCTGGTGAAGGGGTGCACCACTTGGTGGCTGAGGTTCGCGAAGTGTTCGACGTCACCGGCGCTGGCGACACCGTTATCGCCGTCGCGGCCGCCGGACTCGCCGCGGGACTTTCCATGGAATCGGCGGCGGCGCTCTCCAATCTGGCCGCGGGCCTGGTCGTTCGCAAACTCGGCGTGGCCTCCGTCAGTCCCTCGGAGCTTCGGCTGGCCCTGCATCAAAGAGGCAAGGGTGGACGGAGCGTGATGGGCGAGAGCGAACTGGTTGAGGCCGTGCGCCAGGCGCAGGCGCGGGGCGAGCGGGTCGTGATGACAAACGGCTGTTTCGACATCCTGCATGCCGGCCACATCGCCTATCTGGAGGAGGCCAAGGCCCTGGGCGACCGGCTGGTGGTTGCCGTGAACGATGACGACTCGGTGCGAAGGCTGAAGGGTGACGACCGCCCGATCAACGGCATCGGGGAGCGCATGACCGTACTCTCGGGTCTGGCCGCGGTGGACTGGGTGGTGCCGTTCGCCGAGGACACGCCGGAGAGACTGATCTGCACGGTTCTCCCGGACGTTCTGGTCAAGGGCGGAGATTATCGTCCCGAGGAAATCGCCGGTGGCCAATGTGTCCTTGAGAATGGCGGCGAGGTGAGGGTGCTCTCGTTCCGAGAAGGGTGCTCTACCAGCGACATTCTGGACCGAGTCCGGGGACGTGCCGGCAAGGACCGATGAGGGCGTTCTACCTCTTTCTGTCCTACATTCTCGCGCCGCTCGTCGTCCCGATCCTGATCTGGAAAGCGATGAGGAACCCGGCCTACCTGGATCGGTGGGAGGAGCGTTTCGGATTTGGCCGAAGTCGCACCGAGGGACGATCGATCTGGATCCATGCCGTGTCTGTCGGAGAGGTCGTGGCGGCCTCGCCCATGGTGCAGCGGCTGCGGGAGAAATATCCGGATGTCCCGGTCGTCATCACCACGGTGACCCCCACCGGAGCGCAGCGGGTCACGGATCTGTTCGGTCGCGAGGTTATCCACAGTTACATACCGTACGACATGCCGGGTGCGGTCAGGCGTTTCTTCGACCGGTTCAGGCCCCGGCTGGCCATCATCATGGAGACGGAGATCTGGCCGAATCTTTATCACGAATGCGGGCGTCGCGGCGTGCCGCTGGTGCTTGCCAACGCCCGGGTATCGCCCCGCTCCGTGGGGAAGTACCGCAGATTTGTCAGTCTGTTCGCGGAGACGCTGGCTCACGGCATTGTGCTTGCTGCCCAGAGTGAACGGGACGCAGACCGGTTCCGACTGATCGGCGCCAACCCTGAGCGCACACACGTCGTGGGGAACATCAAGTTCGACGTGGAGCTGCCGCAGTCGGTCATCGAGGATGGACGGCGCTTTCGCGCCGACAATGCCCCCGAACGGCCCGTCTGGATCGCTGCCAGCACCCATGAGGGAGAAGAGGACATCGCCCTGGCCGTGCATTTGCGATTGCGGGAGCGTTTCCCGGGATTGCTACTGATCCTGGTGCCACGACATCCCCAGCGATTCGAGAGCGTGGCGGCGGCGGTGGAACGGGCCGGGCTGCAGTACGTCCGACGGAGCACGGGAGATTCGTGTTCCCCGGATACAGACGTCTTCCTCGGCGACACCCTGGGCGAGCTGTCCCTGTTTTACGCCGCCGCGGATGCGGCTTTCGTCGGCGGGAGCCTGATCCGTGTCGGGGGGCACAATCTGCTTGAACCGGCGGCGCTGGCCCTTCCGATCGTCACCGGCCCGCACAATTTCAACGCCGAGGATATCGCCGAAATGCTGCGGGCGGCCGGAGCCCTCACGGTCGTCGAGGATGAGCACGGCATGGAAAATGAAATGGCCGCCTGCCTGGCGTCAGCGGATCTCCGTCGGCGTCGCGGCGCGGCCGGTCGTCGAATCCTCGACCAGAACCGGGGCGCTCTGGATCGGCTGTTGCGCCTGGTCATCCCTCTTCTGGACGATGCCGCGGCGGACCTGGTCCGCTGATGGCCGCGTTGCGGCCGGGTCGACGCCGGGCTATTCGGCCAGCCAGCCGTCGACTTCCCTGATGTCGCCCTCCCCGAGGGTGCCGGAGGCCTGTTTCAGGCGTAGCGCATTGACCACGTAGGTGTACCGGCTCCGCGCGTAGTCGCGCTGGGCCTCGAACAGGTTGCGGCGGGCGTCCAGCACGTCCACCGTGGTCCGGGTGCCCACCTCGAATCCTGCCTCAGTGGCCCTGAGAGCGGTCTGGTTGGATTCTACGGATTTGGCCAGCGCCTGGACCCGGGCGATCTCCGCGTTCACGGAGAGGAACGAATCCCGCACCTCCCGCTCCGTTTCCCGGGCCGAGCGCTCCAGTCGCTCCTGGGCGGCCCGGTACTGGAAACCCGCTTCCTTGACCTGGGAGCGAACCGCACCGCCGCTGAATATCGGCATGTTCAACTGGACGCCGATGGAGTCGTTCCAGATATCGCTGTCCGCCGGCAGGTGCCCGATCGGCTCGCCATTCAGGAACCCCTTGTCGTCCCTGTCGGCGGAACGATCGTCGTTGGAGCGCCGCGCGAAGAAATCGACGGTCGGCATGTGGCCGCTCTTCCTCGAGCTCACTTCGTCCCGCGCGATCTGGGCGGCCAGCCGGCTGGCTTCCACCGTCAGATTCTGCTCCAGCGCCGTGTTCACCCATTGCTCCACGTCGTTCGGGTTCGGCGAAATCAACGGGATGTCCGGGCCGGCGTCCGCCAGGACCTCGTAGTACTGTCCCGTGATCTCCCTGACAAACTCCTGGGCCGCGGCGAGGCTGCGCTTGGCCTCGATCACCCCGGCGACCGCGGAATCGTAGGAGGCCTGCGCCTCCTGAACGTCGGTGATGGCGATCAGCCCCACCTCGAAGCGCTTTTCGGCCTGCTCCAGTTGTCGTCCGATAGCCTCTTTCGCGGCCTCGCCAGCCTCCAGCGTGGCCTTGGCCCCAAGCACGTCGAAATAACGCTGGGCGACCCTCAGCATCAGGTCCTGCTGGGCAGCGCGGTATTCCGCCTCTGCCTGGGCGACCTCTTTGTCCGCCTGCTTGAGCGTCACCCACTGATCCCAGCGGAACAGGGTCTGGGTGAGCTGCAGCTGCCAGAACTTCTGGGGGTCGGTGTCCTGGCTGAAGTTGGACTCGATCGGCACCACCGTATCCGGAATGCCATCCGGGGGACTGCTGGTATCCAGCGCCTGGGAAAATGTGTTCTGTCCCGAGGTCCATGCCTTGGCGTAGGTGTATTGCCCCGTCAGTTGCGGCAGCAAAGAGGCCAGAGCCTGCGGCTTGGCCTGGAGCGTGGCCATGCGATTGGCCGCAGCCTCCCGCAACGTGGGGTCCGCCGCCAGCGCATCTTCGTAGATCTCCACAAGACTCACCGCCGACGCGGTTTGCCAGCTCGTAAGCATGGCAGCCAGAGCGATAACGCCCGTGAACCTGTTCATTCTCAGAATCTCCCTTGGGGTCGGGACAGAGCTAGTGTTTTAGTTAACTATATCACCATATGTCTGTCATGCAAGTCCAGGCCTGCGCGCCCGGAGACACGTCAGTATAAAGGCACGCTCCGGTCCACCTCCCGGGACCAGGCGTCGATACCCCCCGCCAGATTGATGACCGTTTCGAAGCCCGATTGTTTCAGGAACACGGCGACCTGAAAGCTGCGCGCGCCATGATGACATATGACCACGATCTCCCGATCCCGGCTCATCTCGTCCAGGCGATCCGGAATCTGGGCCATGGGTATGTTCAGCGCGCCCGGGATGGAGGCCAGGTCGAGTTCCCAGGTCTCCCGAACATCGAGGAGCAGCGGGGCGGTCGCTTCCTTCAACAGGTGCGCGAGTTCCCTCGGTCCGATTTCGCCGATCACCGCGGATCCCGACCTTCAGAAAACGAATTCTTCAGGGAGGGGCGCATTGATCATCTGCGGTAAGTCCGTCTCGAACAAGACCTGTCGGTCACAGCCGCTCTGGGAGCGCGTCACGAGGAGGGCTTCTCGGATCGGCGGCATGCCGACGACAACGAACATCCGACCCCCCGGCGCCAGCCATTCCTCGAAACGGTCCTGATAGACAGGCAGAGCGGCGGTGATTGCGATGGCATCGAACTGTCTGGACGAGTCAAAGGCCATGGCATCTGCGATTTCGGTGCTGACGTTGCGGACACCCAGATCGGAAAGGCGGGCCTTGGCCAGATCGGGAAACTCGGGGCAGATATCGATACTGTGCACCTGGGCGGCCATCCGGGCGAGGCAGGCCGCGAGGAATCCGGTTCCCGTCCCCACGTCCAGCACCCAGTCGTTCGGCGTGGGCGCCAGGGCCTGTAGCAGGCGTCCCTGGATCTTGGGCGGCAGCATCACCTGATTGTGGCCAATAGGGACCGCCGCGTCGGCAAAGGCCAGCCCCTGGTAGGCGGGCGAAAAGAACCTCTCTCGCGGAATCTCCGCCATGGTCCGGAGCACGCGCGGGTTCAACACGTGCCAGGCACGTAGCTGCTGTGTGATCATTTGTTCGCGGGCCGAGTCCGGATGCATCGTCGTCTCCGATCGATCGGGCGCCGATCGACGCCTGAGGTCGCAGAATGTACGGGCTGCCGTCCGGAGTGACAAGACGGCCCTCCCACATTATGGTGAATGAAGGTACGGGCTGCAGGTGGATTGAGCTAAGCTAGTGCGATGCCTGCCTACTGCCATAACCGCCCGCCTGAAAGCCATAAATTCATCGAAATTTGCGCGGCCTCGTTTGTGGCGGCCGCCGAGAGGTATGCATGAGCGCTGATCCCACCGATCTGTTCCAGGAAACCGCCCGGCTGAGCGAGGAGGTCACCCGGCCGTTCCCGAACTCCCGGAAGATAATCGTCAACGGCTCTCGCGCCGACATCAGGGTGGCCATGCGCGAGGTCGCCCAGACGGACACGCCCTCCGAGGGCGGCGGCATCGCCAACCCGGCGATCACGCTGTACGACACGTCCGGGCCCTACACCGATCCAGCGGTTGCCATCGACCTGTGTGCCGGTCTGGCCGGCCTTCGCGGTCCGTGGATCGAGGAACGAGGGGATTCGGAGCCGCTGCCGGCCCGCAGCGCCCAGTATTCGCAGCATCGGCTGACGGACACCAGTCTGGAGAACATCCGTTTTCCGAAGGTCCCGCTCCCCAGGCGCGCCGCGACCGGGGCCAATGTGACTCAGATGCACTATGCCCGTCGGGGGACGATTACGCCGGAGATGGAGTACGTTGCCATCCGGGAGAATGCCCGCCTGGCGGAGCTGAGGGAGCGGTATGCGCAGGCGGGCCTGCTGAAGCGGCACGAAGGCGCCGCCTTCGGAGCGCGCCTGCCCGACGCGGTGACACCCCAGTTCGTGATGCAGGAGGTCGCCGCCGGCAGGGCCATCATCCCGGCCAATATCAACCATCCGGAGCTGGAGCCGATGATCATCGGCCGGAATTTCCGGGTAAAGATCAACGCCAACATCGGCAACTCGGCGGTCACTTCCTCTATCGCAGAGGAAGTGGAGAAGATGGTCTGGGCCACCCGCTGGGGTGCAGATACCATCATGGATCTGTCCACGGGCAGGCATATCCATGAAACCCGTGAATGGATCATCCGCAACTCGCCCGTTCCCATCGGCACCGTGCCAATTTACCAGGCGCTGGAGAAGGTTGGCGGGAAGGCCGAGGACCTGAACTGGGAGATATTCCGGGACACCCTCGTGGAGCAGGCGGAGCAGGGCGTGGATTACTTCACTATCCATGCCGGCGTGCGGCTGCCGTTCGTGCCGCTCACCGCCGACCGCCTGACCGGCATCGTATCGAGAGGCGGATCGATCATGGCCAAGTGGTGCCTGGCGCACCACCAGGAGAATTTCCTCTACACGCGGTTCGAGGAAATCTGCGAGATCATGAAGGCCTACGACGTGTCATTTTCGCTGGGTGACGGCCTGCGGCCGGGCTCAGTGGCGGACGCCAACGACCGGGCCCAGTTCGCCGAGTTGGAGACCCTGGGGGAGCTGACGCGCGTGGCCTGGGAGCACGATGTGCAGGTGATGATCGAGGGGCCGGGGCATGTTCCGATGCAGCTCATCCGGGAGAACATGGAAAAGGAGCTGACGGACTGCTTCGAGGCGCCGTTCTATACTCTTGGGCCCCTGGTAACCGACATCGCCCCGGGCTACGACCACATCACCTCGGCCATCGGGGCCGCGCAGATCGGCTGGTATGGCACCGCCATGCTGTGTTACGTGACGCCGAAGGAGCATCTTGGGCTACCGGACAAGGACGACGTCCGGGAGGGGATTGTCGCCTATCGGATTGCGGCCCATGCCGCCGACCTGGCCAAGGGGCGACCGGTGGCTCAGGTTCGTGACAACGCCTTGTCAAAGGCCCGTTTCGAATTCCGCTGGGCGGATCAGTTCAACCTCGGGCTGGATCCGGAGCGGGCGCGGGAGTTCCATGACGCCACCCTGCCGAAGGATGCGCACAAGGTGGCGCATTTCTGTTCCATGTGCGGTCCCCAGTTCTGCTCGATGAAGATTACGCAGGATATTCGCGACTACGCGCGGCGAAACGAGCCCTCCGCCACCGATGATGCGCGCCGCGGGATGGCGGAGAAATCCCTCGAGTTCATTCGCGGTGGCGCGGACATCTACAGGAAGGCCTGAGGAGTCGTCACCGGCATGCCCATCCTCGAGAGTCTCACCATCGCTGCAGGAATAGGGGCTTTCGGCTTCCTCGCCTACTATCTCAAGCGGCGTCTCGCGACCCGAGGGCTGGATACCGACGCCGTGCGAGGGCGTTCGGCCAGTTCCGGCGCGGGGCAGCGCTCGTCCGGCTCGCAGGACAAGGTAGCGTCGCAACGGGACCCGGAGCAGCCAATGACGGTGCTGATCGACCAGGACCTGTTCACGAATCTGGCCGAGTCGCTGGATGCGGCGGTCCTGATCCACAACGAGACCATCCATTATGCCAACGCCGCGGCCGCGAGAATCTTCTCGGTACCTACCGCCGCCCTTCGCGGTTCGAGGCTCGAGGAATATGTTCATCCGGAACAGCGCGAGGCCCTACAGAACTACCTGGAGCGTCGTATCGCCGGCGGCCCCTCCAGGGACATCATCACGCTGCAGGTGCTTGATCCGGAAGACAGGGCTCAATGGGTCGAGATCCGACCCTTCGACGTGGCGGGCACTGCCGACAGGGGACAGATGGGGTCCATCGTCCGGCCGAGTCCGATGCATGTGCTAGAGGCCGCCCGGGAGGCCGGCCGCAGTCTGGCCCGAAGGACCCTCGACGCTGTCGGCGAGGGCATCATCACCACCGACCTGGATGGCAGGATTGATTACGTCAATTCAGCCGCCGAAGCTATTATCGGCAGCCGCCGGGACATGGCAGTGGGGCGGCTGTTCACCGAAATGGTCAACCTGGTGGACGAGGCAGACAGGCGGCCCCTCGGGGATCCGGTCGCGCGCTGTCTCCAGGAGGGGGCCCGAATCGACTTGGGGCGGCGATCGCTTCTGATCGCCCTGGCGACCGGAGACGAGCACTCTATAGAGCTGAGCGCTTCGCCCATACGATCGCCCGGGCCAAGCTTCCTCGGCGCCGTGATTCTTCTTCACGACGTTTCGGAAATCCGGGGCCTGGCTCGCCAGATGTCGTACCAGGCAAGCCACGATCCCCTCACCGGGCTCGCCAACCGCCGTGAATTCGAGCGACGTCTGGAAGACGCGGCCGCCGGGGCCCGCGCGGGTTCGGGGAGCCACGTGCTGTGCTATCTCGATCTCGATCGGTTCAAGGTGGTCAACGATAGTTGCGGCCATATCGCCGGCGATAATTTGCTGCGTGAACTGGCGGGCATGATCCGAGGCCAGGTGCGCGATTCTGACCTGGTAGCCCGAGTTGGCGGCGACGAATTCGGAATGCTTCTCGTCGGCTGCCCGCTGGATAAGGCCAGGCAGATCGCCGACGACGTCTGTGCCGCGATTCGCGATTATCGTTTCGTCTGGCGCGACCGCATCTTTACGGTGGGCGTCAGCATCGGCCTGGTGGAGATGGGCCACGAGATCGGTACCATCGAGGAACTCCTGGGGGCGGCGGACTCGGCCTGCTATGTGGCCAAGCAGAAGGGCCGGGGCCGTGTGCACGTCTATTCGGCCCGGGACGAGGCCGTCGCCCGTCAGCGCGGTGAGATCCTCTGGCTGCAGCGCATCCAGAGAGCGCTGAAGGAGGACGCTTTCGAGCTGTTCCTCCAGCCCATTGTTTCCATGGCCGGCCGCGTGGACACCGGGCCTGCCTACGAAGTGCTGCTGCGGATGCGTGGCGAGGACAACAAGTCGATCGCGCCCGGCGAGTTCATGCAGGCCGCGGAGCGATACCACCTCATGCCCAATGTGGACCGCTGGGTCCTGCAGACGACCTTTTCGGCGATCGGCAGCGGCGCACTGAAACTACCGGACCGGCGAAGCTGTACGATCAATCTGTCGGGTCAGACGCTCGGTGATCCCCAGTTCCTGGATTTCGTTGTCGACTGTCTCGATCGTTCCGGGATTGCGCCGGACCAGATCTGTTTCGAGGTCCGGGAGTCCTCGGTGATCGATAATCTCTCCCACGCCGGGCGGTTCATTGCCGTGCTCCACGGCATGGGGTGCCAGTTTGCCCTGGATGATTTCGGCAGCGGCCTGGGCGCGTTTTCGAATCTCCGGAGCCTGGCGATGGACTACCTGAAGATCGACGGGGCCATCATCCGCGGACTGGGCGAAGACCACATGAACGAGGCGATGGTCAGCGCCATGATCAGCCTGGCCCGGACGATGGACATCAGGGTGATTGCCGAGCACGTTGAAAACGAATCGGTGTTTGAGGTGGTTCGGCAAATGGGCGTGGATTTTGCCCAGGGGTTTGCCGTCGGGCGCCCGGAGCCCCTCCTGACGCACTGATCCCGGACTGCGCACGCAGCGGAATGTCGCTATAATTTCCAGCTTGATTTGGACCGCCGCCATTCCTCGGAAGCCGGCGGGACGCGCCGGATTCGAAGACAGGTCCTCCGCCGGATGGACCAGAGAACAAAGGGAGAATCATGAGCACGAACTACCTTCCGCTCTTCGTGGGCGGTCTGGGGATGGTTGCGGCCTTCGTCGTTTATCGACTCGTCGCAAGCTATCCTGCCGGGGAAGGCAAGGTTGCCGACATTGCCAGCAAGATTCAGGCGGGCGCCATGGCCTTCATGCGTCGCGAGTACCTGCTGATGTGGGGGGTCGCGGCGCTTGTCATCCTGGCTATCGGCCTGTCGGATCTGGGCTGGGATACGGCGTTGGCGTTCTTCGTCGGCGCCCTGACTTCATCCCTGGCAGGTTTCATCGGCATGTATACGGCGACCCGGGCCAATGTCAGGACCACGGTCGCGGCTCATGAAAAGGGCGCAGGCACGGCCCTGTCGGTGGCCTTCTACGGGGGCTCGGTCATGGGTCTCACCGTCGCCGCCATGGGGCTGATCGGGCTCGGCTTCCTGTATGTCCTGTTCGGTGGTGATCCCGGCACGGCCGAGACGATCCATGGCTTCGGCATGGGTGCTTCGCTGGTCGCGTTGTTCTCCCGTGTCGGCGGCGGCATCTTCACCAAGAGCGCCGATGTGGGCGCTGACCTGGTCGGCAAGATCGAGGCCGGGATCCCCGAGGACGACCCGCGCAACCCGGGCGTCATCGCCGATAACGTCGGCGATAACGTGGGTGACGTGGCCGGCATGGGCTCCGATATTTTCGAGTCCTACTGCGGAGCCATGATTGCGTCGATTGCGATCGCTTCCACCATCGGCGTGCAGCTGATGAATGATCGCCTGGGCGGCGGATTCACCGGCGATGAACTGCGCGCCAGCCTGATGGGTCTGCCGCTGTTGTTGTCGTCGACGGGCCTCGTCTGCTCGCTGCTGGGCGTGTTGATGGTGCGGATGGCCACGACGCTGCCGCCAGAAAAGGCGCTGCGGGTCGGCACCATCGGGGCTGCGGTCCTGTTTATCATCGCCGCCTGGTTCGTGATCGGCGCTCTGGGCATCAGCAACGGCGTGTGGATGGCGGTCATCGCCGGCGCCGTCGGCGGCATGATCATCGGCCTGGTCACCGAGTACTACACGGGCGGCGCCCCGGTTCGGAAGATCGCCCGGGAGGGCGAGACCGGGCCGGCCACCGTCATCATTGCCGGACTGTCGACCGGCATGCAGTCCGTGGTGATCCCGATCCTGGCCATCGCCAGCATTATCTATTTCGCCAACGCCTCGGCCAGCCTTTACGGGGTCGGCATCGCGGCCGTGGGCATGCTGGCCACGGTAGGCATGACCATGGCCATTGACGCCTATGGCCCGGTGGCGGACAACGCCGGGGGCATCGCCGAGATGGCGGGGCTTGGCCCGGAGACCCGCAAGATCACCGATTCCCTGGACGAAGTCGGCAACACGACCGCGGCGATCGGCAAGGGATTCGCCATCGGCGCCGCGGCGCTGGCCGCGCTGGCCATCATCACGGCCTTCATCGAGGTGATCAGCCATCACAACCCGGATTTCAGCCTTGAGATCTCGAATCCCATCGTCCTGATCGGCATGTTCATCGGAGGCATATTCCCGTTTCTGGTGGCCTCCATCACCATGAACGCGGTGGGGACCGCCGCCTTCGACATGATCAAGGAGATCCGGCGGCAGTTTAAGGAGATTCCCGGTTTGCTGGAGGGCAAGGCGGAGCCGGACACCGTCCGCTGTGTGGATATTGCGACACGCGCGGCACTGGTCAGGATGCTGCCTCCCGGGCTGCTGGCGATCCTCGCCCCGGTCGTCGTGGGTTTTGGGCTCGGCCCCGAGGCTTTGGGCGGCATGCTCGGCGGCGCGCTGTTGGGCTGCGTGCTGCTGGCCCTGACCATGGCCAACGCCGGTGGTGCCTGGGATAACGCCAAGAAGTATGTCGAAAAGGGTCATCACGGAGGCAAGGGGTCTGATACCCACAAGGCCACCGTGGTGGGCGACACCGTGGGTGATCCCTTCAAGGACACTTCCGGTCCGTCGATGAACATCCTCATCAACGTGATGGCCATCGTCAGCCTGGTGATTGCACCCCTGCTTTGATATCGCCGGGCAGCCGGTAGCAACAAGGGGGGGCTTGCCCCCCCTTTTTTGATGATCGTGGCTTTTCGGAATCGCGCCCCGGTGGGTGCCCCTGGCGCAATAATCGAATCAGGCGTCCACCTCGAATCGCTTGCGCAGGCGTTTGCGCACGCGGACTTTCTTGAGGTGCACATAGTCGGGGAGTCCTTCCCGGAAGGGCGGGAAATCTTCTCCCTGGATCAGCGGCTCGAGGTATCGGCGGCATGCCTCGGTGATGTGAAAACCGTCCCGGGTGATGAATTTCCTCGGGACCTTCTTCTCCTTGTTTGCCACCTTAGAGAGCTTGGCGACACCTACCTTCCACCGATACGGTTTGTCGGAGATGCGCTCGACGACGGGCATCACGGCGTTGTGCCCTTCCATGGCCAGGTCAACAGCTGCCTTCCCCATGGCGTAGGCCTGTTCCACGTCAGTCCCCGAAGCGATATGCCGCGCGGACCGCTGCAGGTAGTCAACCACGGCATAGTGATATTTGTACCCCAGCCGGTGCTGGATAATATTCGCGAGCACCGGCGCCACGCCGCCGAGCTGCACGTGGCCGAAGGCGTCCTTGAGCCCCGTGTCGGAAACGAACTGCCCGCTCGGCCATTTCAGCCCCTCGGAGGCGACAATGACGCAATTGTCGTAACGCTCGACGCAGTCCTTGATCCGGGCAATCAATCTAACTTCGTCCAAAGGAATCTCCGGAAACAGGATGACGTGGGGTGGATCGCTGCGCTTGCGTCCGGCCAGTCCGCCGGCGGCCGCAATCCAGCCTGCGTGGCGACCCATCACCTCCATGATGAAGACTTTGGTCTGTTTCATGGACAACACGTCGATCGCGGCTTCGCGGGTCGAGGTGGCAATGTACTTGGCGACCGAGCCGAAGCCGGGGCAGTTGTCGGTCACGGCCAGGTCGTTGTCGACGGTTTTCGGCACACCTACGCAGGTGACCGGATAGCCCATCCGGTCACCGATCTGCGACACCTTCCAGGCCGTATCCATCGAATCGTTGCCGCCGTTGTATATGAAATACCCGATGTTGTGCGCCTCGAACACCCGGATCAGTCGCTCGTATTCGGCCTTGCTCTCTTCCAGACCCTTCAGCTTGTAACGGGCGGAACCGAATGCGCCGCCCGGCGTGTGTCTGAGAGCGGCAATGGCGGTGGCGGTCTCCTTCCCGGTGTCGATCAGATCCTCGGTGAGGGCGCCCACGATCCCCTGATGCCCGGCATAGATCCGGCCGATCCGGTCGCGGTAACCGCGGGCGGTCTGGATCACGCCGCAGGCGGTCGCGTTGAGAACGGCGGTCACGCCGCCGGACTGAGCGTAAAAGAGGTTTCGTTTCGCCATCGGGGATGTCACCCTTGAATTCGTAATCACTAATAGAAGAATAACGCATACCCGGGTCCAGGGTCATTCGGTTTGACGGCCACGCCGAGCCCGGCTAGCCTACCGCCCTCCGGACCGCACGGGGCACCGGCAGCGCCGCACCCTCCCGCAGGAGAGAGTAATGAGAATAATTCTTCTTGGCGCGCCCGGGTCGGGCAAGGGGACCCAGGCGCAGAAACTGGTAGACCAGTTCAATATTCCGCAGGTTTCCACCGGTGATCTGCTACGCGAGGCAGTATCCTCCGGCACCGATCTCGGCAGACGCGCAAAAACCGCCATGGACGCCGGGGAACTGGTCTCCGACAACATTGTCCTCGGCATGATCCGAGAGCGCCTGGCCAGGCCGGATGCGGATAACGGCTTCATCCTCGATGGCTTCCCTCGAAACATCTCGCAGGCCCAGTCCCTGGACGGTCTGCTGGAAGAACTCGGGGCCCCCCTCGATTCCGCCGTCCTGATGGACGTGGACTTTGATGTGCTTCTGAAACGGCTGACCGGTCGGCGGACATGCAGCAAGTGCGGCCGGGTTTTCAACGTCTATTTCTTCCCGCCGAAGCAGGAGGCGGTATGCGACGCCTGTGGCGGAGAACTGCTCCAGCGGGCCGACGACAACGAAGAGACCATCAGCCAGCGACTCAAGGTGTACGAGGCGCAGACGGCGCCTCTGGTGTCCTTCTACGAAAGTCGGGACAAGCTCAAGGTCGTGCCCGCCGAGGGAGAGATCGACGCGGTCTACGAACGGCTTGTCGCCGCGCTGGTGCCCTCGCTGCCCGAGGGCTGACCGGTCGGGGCGTCGACCCGTGCGAGGAGGCGTTGGCCCACCACGTCGCGTCGCCAGCCGCGCAGTACCCGCAGATCCCGCTGGCCAGCCACCAGGGCGCGCAATTCGGCCCGGGTCGCCAGGACGGGCGCGGCAATCCGCTCCCGGTGTGCCGTTTCGTCCACCAGGCGACCCAGGGAAGACACCAGTTTCGCTTGAGAGCGCGTCAACCGTTCGTCGGCGGGTACATCGTACGGGCGGGCATTGCCGGCCACAGCGGCCAGACAGCTTACGATGGCCGCGCCCTGGCGCCGAGCCACTGTGGGCGGGATAGAGATCTGGGCCAGGGCCTTTTCGTCGACGGGATTGCGACGGGCCAGGTCGAGCAGCCCGTCGTCGCTGAGAATCCATTTCCTCGGGCGGTCGCGCTTAATGGCCTGTTCTTCCCGCCATGCCGCCAGGGCCTGAAGCCTCGCCAGTTCGGGGCCCGCCAACTGGCGCCAGTTCTTGACTCGCCGCCAGGCGCTCGCCGGTTCCGGGCGGTACAGAGTCGGATCGGTCAGTTCGAGGAACATCTCACGGCTCCAGTTTTCTCTGCCCAGCACCGCGAGGCGATTCTCCAGTTCCCGGCGCATGGGCAGCAGGTAGAGAACGTCCTCAACCGCGTATTGCAGTTGTTCGTCTCGCAGCGGCCGGCGACTCCAGTCCGTGCGGGCATGCCCCTTGTCGAGGGTGACGCCAAGTACTTGCTCGACCAGCGAGCCGTAACCGCACTGGTCGGGAAATCCCAGCAGTGCGCCGGCGACTTGGGTGTCGTATACGGGCCCCGGGACACGTCCGCAGACTGAGAAAAACAGCTCCAGATCCTGCCTGGCCGCGTGGAAGACCTTCAATACGCGGTCGTCGAAAAGCACGTCTTCGAGCGCGCCAATGGCGTCCGGCCCAAGCAGGTCGACGCAGACGACCCTGTTTTCCCAGGCCAGCTGCAACAGGCAAGGCTGAGGCCAGTACGTCCGCTCGCGCACGAATTCCGTGTCTACCGCAAGCATGTCTATGCCCCGGAGGTCGGCGGCCAGGGCCCGGAGTTCGCTTTCGCTATCGATCAGTTGGTTTGCTGCCATGCCCGCATTATCTCCCAATCGGTCGCCGACGCATGCCGAAGTCCCCGGCTGCGGGTATCATGCGGACACCCGAAGTTCAGGAACTCCATGAAAAAGCTCGTCAGCGCTTTTATTGACATCGCCACCCTGAGACTGGGTCCGGAGGACCTGCCGGCATCCCGTTTTCTGCTCGGCCTCGTCACCGTCGCCTACCTCTTGACCGGGGCGACTTCCGTTGCGTTCTACACCGACAGCGCCAGGGCCGCGGTCGAGCAGCTGGCCGTCGACCTGGGGCTGACCTACGGCTTTTTCACACTGCTGCTGGTCATGTATCGCAGGAAGCCTCGCCTGCTGCAGACACTGACGGCCGTTCTTGGCACCGGAACACTATTGTCCCTGGTCGCCCTGCCCCTGACCGCCTGGCTGAAAACGATGGATCCGGGGGCCGGCGAGAGCGCAACCATCGCTGCGGTGGGCATCTACCTGGTGGTTCTCTGGTCCATTGCCGTAACCGGACACATCCTGCATCGCGCTCTGGAGATTCCCTACGTGGGCGGGCTGGTGATCGGTGTCGCCTATTTCGTCCTCAACCTGGCGACTTTCGCCACGCTTTTTCCAGCGGAGGCCTGAATGCACGTCCACATACTGGGCATCTGCGGGACGTTCATGGGTGGCATCGCGGCTCTGGCCCGGGCCGCCGGGCACCAAGTGACGGGCTCCGACAAGGGCGTCTACCCGCCCATGAGCACACAGCTGGCGTCGCTGGGGATCGATGTGACCGAGGGCTATGCCGCCGCGCAGCTGGAGCCGGCGCCCGACTGCATCGTGGTTGGCAACGTCATGACGAGAGGCATGCCGGTCATCGAGGCAATGCTCGAATCCAGTGTGCCGTTTTTCTCCGGCCCTGAGTGGCTGGCCCGGTACGTCCTGGCAGATCGCTGGGTTCTGGCCGTGGCCGGCACCCACGGCAAGACGACAACGGCCAGCATCCTCGCCTGGGTGCTGGAGGATGCCGGCCTGGAACCGGGCTTTCTGGTGGGCGGTGTGCCGGGCAATTTTGGCGTTTCGGCGAGGCTGGGAAGCAGTCCGTTTTTCGTGGTCGAGGCCGATGAATATGACACCGCATTTTTCGACAAGCGATCGAAATTCGTTCACTACCGCCCTCGCACCCTCGTGCTCAACAACCTGGAATACGATCACGCGGATATCTTCCCCGACCTGGAAGCGATCAAGGTCCAGTTCCACCACCTGATCAGAACGGTGCCTGGCAGCGGAAACATCATCGTCAATGCCCGCGACGAGAACCTGGCGGAGGTGCTGGCCCGGGGTTGCTGGACCCCGACACAGACATTCTCCGATGCAGCCGGACCGGCACAATGGCATGTCCATTCCACCGATGAGCCCCGCCGTTTCGAAATTTGCGCCGGCAGCGTGCCCGCCGCCACGGTGGTCTGGGACATGCCTGGGTTTCACAACCAGCTGAACGGACTGGCGGCTTTGTTGGCCGCCCGACACGCCGGCGTGGCCCTGTCCGCCGGCGCCGACGCTCTCAGCCGGTTTACCGGCGTGCGCAGGCGGATGGAAACGCGGGGCCGGGCCGGCGGCGTGACCGTCTTCGACGATTTTGCCCACCACCCGTCGGAGGTGGCGGCGACCCTTCGCGGCGCCGCGGCTCTGCCCAGGAACGGCCGTCTCGTGGCTGTGTTTGAGCCCAGGTCGAACACTATGCGCATGGGCGTTCACCGGGATACCCTGGGCCCGGCGTTCGAGCGGGCCGAACTGGTTTATCTGTATCAACCGTCCGATCTTCCGTGGGACATGCACGAGGTGGCTGCGACCATAGGACCGCCCGCGGTGGTTTGCGGCGACGTGGGCGAGCTGGTGCGGCGCCTTGTGTCGGATCTGCGCAGCGGAGATGATGTGGTGATCATGAGCAACGGAGGTTTCGGCGGGATCCACGAACGCCTGCTGCAGGCTCTGCACGAAACACGAGCGCCATGAGGACAGAAACGAACAGACAACCCCATATCGCTCTTGCCTGGACGGGCGCTTCGGGCATCCAGTACGGTGTGCGTCTCCTCGAGTGCCTGCTGGATTCGGGGTGCCGGGTATCGCTGATGGTTTCCAAGCCTGCCCAGGTCGTGATCGGCATGGAAACAGATCTGGCGCTGCCCGGAAGACCTGCCGACCTGTGCCGTGCGCTGGTTGAGCGGTATCCGTCGGGGCAGGGCAATCTCACGGTCTTCGGGCGAGATCAGTGGACTGCCCCGGTGGCCAGCGGCTCCGCTGCGCCGGACGCCATGGTGGTCTGCCCGTGCACGACGGCCACGGTTTCGGCCATCGCCACCGGCGCCAGCCGTTCGCTGATCGAGCGTGCGGCCGATGTGGTTCTGAAAGAGCGACGGTCGCTACTGCTCGTCGTTCGCGAAACGCCTCTGTCGGTCGTCCACCTCGAGAACATGTTGCGGCTCGCCCGTGCCGGTGCGGTCATCATGCCCGCGGCGCCGGGTTTTTATCACCGGCCGTCGACGGTCGAAGAACTTGTGGATTTTATCGTCGCCCGGGTGCTGGATCACCTGGGTATTGGCCAGCGCCTGCTGCCTCCGTGGGGAGGTGGTGCGGATGAGACAGGCTAGGCGATCGGTCGGAGGGTTACCGTGACGGATGCCAAGGTCGAAATTCCGTTGTTCCCGCTGAGGACGGTGCTCTTCCCCGGGGGGCCGTTGCCCCTGAGGATATTCGAAACCCGCTACCTGGACATGATAGGCCGCTGTCTCAAGGAGGAAATCGGCTTCGGCGTGCTGGCCTTGAAGAACGGGGACGAGACCGGATCGGCCGAGGTCCATCAGATCGGCACGCTCGCCCGCATCATCGACTGGTACCAGTTTGACGACGGCCTGCTGGGCATTACCGCGCTCGGCGAGACCCGGTTCCTGTTGCGGGGCATCCGCCAGCAGGAGGACGGCCTGAACCTGGGCCAGGTGGATTTCCTCGAGGCCGAGCCGGAGGTGGCGCTGCCGGAGCGCTTCCAACCCATGCTGCAGCTCCTGCAGAACGTGCTATCGGAGCTGGAGGCGCAATATCGCTTCGTGGAGAAGCGATACGAAGATGCCGGATGGATCGGGTGCCGGCTGGCGGAAGTGCTGCCGATGAGTATCGAGCAAAAACAAATGTGCCTGGAGATCAGCGATCCGCTGAAACGGCTGGAAATTCTTGTGCCGGTGGTGGAGAGCCTGAAGAAATGAATGAGCCGACGGGAGGCATGGCGGCCGCCGGGCGGCCGGGAAGGTAGCATGGCGGGGGATTCCCGAATGATCTGCGTTCACCGTCTGCAGGACCCCATCGAGGCCAACCTGATTCGCGGCCTGCTGATGAACGAGGGTATTCCTGTCGAGCTGACCGGTGAAGGCCTGGTGGGCGCCTACAGCGGTGTTCCAAAGCTCTGCGAAGTGAGGATCATGGTGCCGCCGATCTACCGAAGCGCGGCCGAGACCATTCTGCAGCGATACGATGAACATCGCCAACGACCGGAGGGAGGGCGTGACTGGGTCTGTCCGCGGTGCGGGGAGAGCAACGATCCGAGCTTCGAGATCTGCTGGTCCTGTGAGGGAGCGAGCAACCCGTGACCCGAGCCCCCCTGTCCGACAGCGTCCGGATTCTCCTTGTCCACGGTATGGCCAGCAAGCCGGCGGAGCCCGAGTGGTTCGATCTCTGGCGATGTGCCCTGATGGAGAATCTGATGCTGGAGGCCGGTCGACTGGCGCCCCGGCTGGAGCATGACGCGGCGCTTCTTGTGTCGGCCTACTGGGCTGACGCGATTCCCGATCACCTGCCGGATCCCCCGGAAAATGTGCGGCAGATGCGTCGCGCGGTCGAGAAAGTACTCGAGAGCCGACGCCGATACGGGCGGCATCTGCACACCCCTCGCGAGGGCTGGAACGCAGCCCGCGTCCGCCGTTTCGGCGTGGATGCCGTGGAAGCGCTCCGCGCCAGCCTCACCATCGGTCCGGAGGCCTTCCGACAGCACCTGTGGGAACTGGAACGCTATCATTCCGACAGCGTGATCGCCGACCGTATTCGCAAACCCCTGGAGGACAGGCTGAGGCAATGCTGGGAGTCCAACCGGCGGGTCATCATCCTGTCGCATTCCCTGGGCGCAGCGGTTGCCTACGATACGCTCTGGCGCTTTTCTCATCGTAACGAGCCGGAGTTCAGGGCCTACCGCCGTCGCAAAGTCGATCTGCTGGTCACGATGGGGGCGCCCCTCGCTGATCGAACCATACAGAACGTCATGCTGAGCAGTCGCTGGCTGGCCGAGCGCGATGCATCGACCCGGGCGCGCCGGCGCCGTGCCTGGATGACCAATGTCCGGCGCTGGGAGAACTACTCCGCTCTGGGCGACTTCGTATGTCATGGCCTCGACATGGAGAAGGAGTTTTTCAGCCGGATGCGCAAGGATATCCCCCACCTGGGCGCGACCGACCTGCGCGACTACCGGGATCTGTTCAATCCCTACCGCGAGCCGGACGGCACGCCGAATCCGCACAAGGTCTTCGGTTACCTCGTGCAGCCGAAATTAGCCGGCCGCCTGTGCCGCCTTCTGCGGGAAATCGATTCCCGATGACGGTCAGAATCCGGTTGACCGACGCCGATATCACGACTTTAAAGGTGGACGCTGTCGTCAACGCGGCCAATCGGAGCCTGCTGGGCGGCGGGGGCGTGGATGGCGCCATCCATCGAGCCGCCGGACCGGAGCTGCGCGAAGCCTGCGGGAAACTCGGCGGCTGCCAGGTGGGTGAGGCAAAGGTGACACCGGCTTTCGAACTGCCGGCGCGCTGGGTGATCCATACCGTCGGCCCCGTCTGGCGGGGCGGGGAGGAGAACGAGCCACGGCAACTTGCCGACTGTTATCGTCGCAGCCTGGAGGCGGCCGCCGAACTGGGCGCCGAATCGTTGGCGTTCCCGGCCATCAGCTGTGGCGCCTATGGGTACCCCATGGAGCAGGCGGCGGAGATCGCCGTAGCCCAGGTAACCGACTGGAGAGACCGGGCAGCGCCGCGGGAAGTCTGGTTCTGCTGCTTCGGCCAGCGCGCCCTCGATATCTACAGCCGCGAACTGACCCGACGGTCAATCTCACCGGTGCCCTGACTCAGGTGACCGCACGACTGAGCACATCCCGGGCCGCGTCGACGGTCAGGTCAATGTCCTGCTCACTGTGCGCGATGGACACGAAGCCCGCCTCGAATGCCGAGGGCGCCATGTAGACGCCGGCTTTCAACATACCGTGGAAGAACGACTTGAAGCGATCGCCGTCGCAACGGGTCACCTGGCGAAAGTACCGGACCGGTGATTCGTCGCTGAAAAAGAATCCGAACATACCGCCCAGGTGGTTCGTGTTGAAAGGTACGCCAGCGGCATCGGCGGCGGCCTGCAAGCCCTGCGTCAATCGCTCCGTCGCGCTGCCCAGACGATCGAAAAAGCCAGGCTCGCCGATGAGTTGGAGCGTCTTCAGGCCCGCGGACATGGCGATCGGGTTGCCGGACAGTGTGCCCGCCTGGTACACCGGGCCGGAAGGCGCGATGTAATCCATGACGTCCCCGCGGCCACCGAATGCGCCGACCGGCATGCCGCCGCCGATCACTTTGCCGAGCGTGGTCAGGTCCGGCCGAACGCCGTAGACCGATTGGGCGCCACCCAGGGCGACCCGGAAACCGGTCATGACCTCGTCGAAAATCAGCAAACTGCCGTGCTCGTCACAGATCCCGCGCAAGCCCTCTAGGAAGCCATCGACGGGCGGGATCATGTTCATGTTGCCAGCGACCGGCTCGACGATGATGCCGGCGATCTGGTCACCGATGCGTCGAAACGCTTCCCTGACCTCATCCAGATCATTGAATGTCAGGGTGACGGTGTGCTCGGCCACTGACGCGGGAACGCCCGGTGACGTGGGCACGCCGAGGGTAAGCGCGCCGGAACCTGCCTTGACCAGCAGAGAGTCCGAGTGGCCGTGGTAACAGCCCTCGAATTTCACGATCTTGTCCCGACCGGTGAAACCTCGGGCCAGTCGAATGGCGCTCATGGTCGCTTCCGTCCCCGAACTGACAAACCGGACTTTCTCGATGGAAGGCACCAGCTCGCAGACACGACGGGCCAGTGCGGTTTCCACGGCGGTCGGCGCCCCGTAGCTCAGGCCGCGCTCGGCTGCGGTCTTGACGGCCTCGATGACCGCCGGGTGAGCATGTCCGAGGATCATCGGTCCCCAGGAGCCTACGTAATCCACATAACGCCGGCCGTCGGCGTCATAGAGGTAGGCGCCCTCGGCGTGTTCCACGAAAACGGGTGTGCCACCCACCGATCCGAACGCTCTGACCGGGGAGTTGACCCCGCCCGGTATGAATTCCCTGGCCTCTTCGAAAAGCTGCTCGCTGGTGGTCATCGCATCCTCGCCGCCGTCACACTGGAGGCGGCTATTCTAGCCCATCCTCAGCAGGCGGCTGTTCGAAGAGGCGGACATACTGGCGGGCGGCAGCCTCCGGGTCCGGCTGCCCGAAAACGCCGCTGATCACGGCCAGGGCATGGCATCCCGCGGCGACCAACCGGCCCCCGTTGGCCGGCGTGAGACCGCCGATGGCGACGACGGGCACCTGGAGCTCTCTGGCAGCCTCTGTAAACAGGCGAAGGGGCGCATGGACGGCCCCTGGCTTGGTAGGGGAGGGGAAGGCACTGCCGAAGGCCACGTAATCGCACCCGCCCGCCACCGCGTCACGGGCGCGCTCGATCGAGTCATAACAGGACACGCCGATCAGTCGTTTATCCCCGATAATCTGGCGCGCCTGTGCGAGGTCCGTGTCTTCCCCTCCCAGGTGGACACCGCCGGCGTCGCAGGCCCGAGCGAGTTCGGGATCGTCGTTGACGATGAAGAGAGCGTTGGCATTGCGGCACTCCCGGGCCAGCGCCGCCGCCTCCCTCTGCCGGCGCCGATGATCACCGGTCTTGTCCCGATACTGAACGATCGCGGAACCCCCGCGCAGTGCCGCACGGACACTGGCGGTCATGCCGGATTCCACACACAGATCCCGGTCGGTAATGACGTACAGTCCGCGCGGAAAAGAGGGCTTCACCGTCAGTCGCGCCAGGGCACTGGGGGCCGGCGCGGGATGAACTGGCCCTTGCCGGGTCGGAAAGCCTGGCGCAATGCCTCGAAGGTAAAGCGCTGGGCCTCCGCCACGGCGCGGGGCACGGGCATGCCTCGAGCGAGCAGGGCGGCGATGGCCGATGCCAGCGTGCAACCCGAGCCATGGTACTGCCCGGGCAAACGGCGCCAACGGTAGGCCTCCTCGAAGCCCTCAGGGCCAAAAAGGATGTTTTCCACGCCTGCCGTGTCCTCGTCGGCACCCTTGGCCAGCACCCAGCGACAGCCACAATCCAGAAGACGCCGGGCCAGCGCTTCCCGGTCGTCTCCGCCGCCGCCGAGCCGGCGCAGCTCCAGGGCGTTGGGCGTGACCAGGGTCGCCAGCGGAAACAGCCTTTCGAGCAATACGGACTCGAGTGCTGCCTCGGCAAGGGCTGCGCCGCCGGCCGCTACGAGGACCGGATCGAGAACCATTGGCAGGTCGGGCCGGGCCTCAAGAACCTCGGCGACGGCGGAACCCACGGCGGCATCCGCCAGCAGCCCGATTTTGATCGCCCGGATGGGCAGGTCCGCCAGCACCGTTTCTGCCTGGTCGGCGACCAGCTGGGGGTCGGTGACGACAACCTGATAGGCATTCCGTGTGTCCTGTACGGTGAGGGACGTGATCACCGGTGCGGGGTGAGCGCCCAAAGCCGATACGGCCTGGAGGTCGGCGGCCATGCCGGCCCCGCCCGACGGATCATTGCCGGAGATGATCAGGACGCACGGCGGACTTGAGTCGTTCATCGCCACGGTTTCGCATTGATGAGGGGCATGGGAGAATACGGCATCTTCCGCCGGCGAGCGAACCAAGCTGGAGAATCAAGGGATCATGAAGGCTTATATGTGCGTCATCTGTGGCTACGTCTATCAGGAAGCCGAGGGCGATCCAGAATCCGGAATTGCACCCGGCACGCGCTGGGAGGATGTGCCGTTGACGTGGCGATGCCCTGATTGCGGTGCCGGTAAAGAAGATTTCGAGATGGTGGAAATCTGAGTGACGGGCCCGTGGGGCCCCGCCGGGTCAGGAACCGGCCGGCCAGCGATGCACCTGGACGCCCCGTCGGCGCAATAGCTCGATTACGCTTCCTTCACCCACGAGATGCAATGCGCCGACCACCACGAGACATGGTCGATCACCACGTCCCAGATCGATGATCTTGTCCGCCCAGGCGATATTCCGCTCGGTCACCAGGCTGCGGTAAAGGTCCGGGTAGCCAGCGAAGTTTCGTCTCAGCTCATTCGCCAGTACGCCGGTCTGCCCTTGTCGCCACGCGGAGACCAGTGATCCCATCTGCGCCTCCAGACCTCCCGCCTCCTCCAGCGTCTGCAGCAGCAGCTGGGCCTGTGTATCGTCCGGCAGGTTGTCGAAAAGGGAGAGCTGGAATTCAAGGGTCTCCAGGCCAAGCACGTCCTTGCCGCTCGCCGTGGCCGCGGCGGCGAGCTGCTGCTCCAGGCCGAGCTGCGGGACGAAGCCGAGGCGCATCAGCTGGAGGTTCATCAGAGTCAGCGCCGCAAACCAGGGCTTGAAATCGCCCAGGATATCCAGTTCGATGCCCAGCTCCCGGGACTGCATGGCGGCCCTGTCATAGTCTTCGGGACTCAGCATGTCCCGCAGACTCTCGCCATCCGGCATCCGTCCCAGGGACTCCAGAAGGGACTGGGAGACAAGCGGGTCCAGGTCGTCGATGTCCAGCTCGAAGACGAGGCATTCCGCCTGATCCACCGCGGCAGTGATACTGCCCGGTAACGGGTAGTCGCTCTCCCTCAGCAGATGGACAGAACCCAGCAGCAGGATGGACGCCGAGGCGCCGCGCATCTCCCAGATCGCCGGGTCATCGCCCGCCTGAGCATGGGGCAGGGCGAAGACCAGGCATGCGGTGATCACTGCGGCGGCATGCCGGATCCCCGCCCGGCCGCTCACGGGGTGACTCCAGCGGCCCGCGCCAGCCACGCAATCCGCGCCGAGGATTCAAGCGAACAGGTCCACTTGTAGGCCTGGTCCAGGGAACGACCGCGGGCATAGACACCGTGTCCCCGGACGATGGCCACCGGATGCTGCGCCAGCGCCTGGGCCACCATGGCCGGAGACTGCACCACGTAGGCGTCATGCGGGATACAAAGCACCGGTACACGGGTGAAGTAATAACGGCCTTCGAAGTCTGTTGGCTCGAAGTCGTGGCCGTCCATGGTGATGGCGACGGAATAGGGCCCGTGACTGTGGAACACGGCGCGAGCCTCGGGCACCGACCGATACACCGCCAGGTGCAGCGCCGCGTCCAGGGACGCGGCCTCCGGCACCGGACCCTGGACCGGTGTCTGCAACAGATCCGCCTCCGTCAGCGTATCGGCGCAGCATCCTGTCGGGGTGATCCAGACGTTGTCCCTTTCGCGACACGACGCGTTGCCGCTGTGGGAATCGTTCAGCCCATAGGCTCTCAGCCAGCGGAAGTAACGGATCAGGGCTGCCGGGGTTGGGGTGTCCGAATCGTCGCTCAAGCCGGCACCCTGAGAACACGGGTCTCGATGTGCCCGTCCGGGAACAGGTTGAGAATCCGATATCCGGACGGCTTTTCATCGAGGGTGAATCGTTCGCTGCCGGGCTTGAACTGGTAGCACGTGGACGGCGTGCCCATCAGCCTCACCCCGCGGCTGATCACGTCCAGTTCCTGGTGGATGTGACCGCACAGAACCGCTCTCACCCTGGGAAATTCGTTGACCAGGGCCAGCAGTTCGTCGCCGTCGTCCAGGCCGACGGCGTCCAGCCAGGCGCTGCCAACTTCGATGGGACAATGATGCAGACACACCAGGGCGTGATCTGCGTTGGTCGACCGGAGTTCGGCCGACAGCCTCGACAGTTCCTCCTCGCCAAGCCGGCCGCCCCCACGATCGCCGTCCCAGGTGCTGAGGAGCGGCACCGTCCAGGGGCCAAGCTCGAGAGTTTCCATGAAATGAAACGGCGGTTCCGAAAGGACTTCGACCATGCGCCCCAGGTGGTCGTGATTGCCCGGCAGGCAGTACACCGGTCGTCCGGCATCCTCCAGAAGCCGGCGAATCTTTTCGTACGCCTCCTTGGAGTAATCCTCGGCCAGGTCGCCGGTCAGCAGGATCACGTCCGGGTCACTGTTTGCAAGAGCGTGATTCAGGGTGCGGACGAAACAGTCGTAGGTGTTCACGCCCTCGCGAACCTCTTCGCAACTGGCGAAGATGTGCGTGTCCGAGAGCTGCAGCAATTCGTAGGCTGGCGTCATCCTGGGAGGTTCCAGTGCATCCCGCGTTTTGTCGAAGCGCCTAGTGTAACCTTGCCGGGCCTGCCCGGATAACTGTGGAGCGCCGCAATCATGTCAAATCGAACCCTGCAGATGACGGACGAGGTCTATGACTACCTCCTGGACGTGTCGCTGAGGGAGCCGCCGATACTCAAGGAACTCCGGGAGCGCACGGCGGAAATCCCGGGGTTCCAGATGCAGATCTCACCCGAGCAAGGGCAGTTCATGGCCCTGCTGGTGCTGCTGACGGGCGCCCGCCGCTGCCTGGAGATCGGCGTTTTTACCGGTTACAGCAGCCTGGCAACGGCCCTGGCGCTCCCGGAGGACGGCCGCCTGCTGGCCTGCGATGTCAACGAGGAGTATACGGCGGTAGCGCGGGAGTTCTGGGAGCGCGCGGGCATCGCCGACAAAATCGAGTTGCGCCTGTCACCGGCCACCGACACGCTCGACAGTCTGCTCGCCGCGGGACAGGTCGGCGATTTCGATTTTGCGTTCATCGACGCCGACAAGACGAGTTACCTTGGATACTTCGAGCGCTGCCTGGCGTTGTTGCGCCCGGGCGGGCTGATCGCAGTGGACAACACCCTCTGGTCGGGTCGCCTGGTGGACGAGCGGGAGCAGGACGGCGATTGCCAGGCGCTGCGGGAATTCAATCGCGCGCTGCACCGCGACGACCGCGTTGATCTGAGCATGGTGCCGATCGGTGACGGCCTGACCCTGGCGAGGAAGCGGCCCTAAAAAAAGAGCCGCCCAGCGGGCGGCTCTCGACGCGAGGTGTCCGGCCTCAGTACCGGTAATACTCGGGCTTGTAGGGCCCATCCATTTTTACGCCGATGTACTTGGCCTGCTCCTGGGTGAGGCGGGTCAGGCGGGCGCCGATCCGCTCGAGGTGCAGGCGGGCGACTTTTTCGTCCAGATGCTTCGGCAGCACGTAGACGCGGCGGTCGTACTTGCCCGGATTCTGCCAGAGATCAATCTGCGCCAGCACCTGGTTGGTGAAAGAGCTGGACATGACGTAGCTCGGGTGGCCGGTGGCGCAGCCCAGGTTCACCAGGCGGCCCTCGGCCAGCAGGATAATCCGCTTGCCGTCCGGGAAAATAATGTGATCGACCTGGGGCTTGATGTTATCCCACTCCAGCCCCCGGAGACCGGCCACGTCGATCTCGTTGTCGAAGTGGCCGATGTTGCAGACGATCGCCTGGTCACGCATCTTGCGCATGTGCTCGAGAGTAATGACCTTCGTGTTGCCCGTCGCGGTCACGAAAATGTCCGCTTTGCTGCAGGCGTCCTCAAGGGTCACGACCCGATAACCCTCCATGGCGGCCTGCAGCGCGCAGATCGGATCGATCTCGGTGATCCAGACAGTCGCTCCGAGACCCCGCAGCGCCTGCGCCGAACCCTTGCCCACATCCCCGTAGCCGCAAACCACGGCGATTTTGCCTGCGATCATGACGTCGGTGGCGCGCTTGATGGCATCCACCAGGGACTCCCGGCAGCCGTAGAGGTTGTCGAACTTGGACTTGGTCACCGAGTCGTTGACGTTGATGGCGGGAACCCGCAACAACCCGGCCCGCTCCATTTCGTAAAGACGCTGGACACCCGTGGTGGTTTCTTCGGACAGGCCCCGGACCTCGGCGAGAAGTTCCGGGTATTTGTCATGCATCAGCTGAGTCAGATCGCCGCCGTCGTCCAGCAGCATGTTGGGCCGCCAGCCGTCACGCCCGACGATGGTCTGCTCGACGCACCACCAGTACTCGTCTTCGCTCTCTCCCTTCCAGGCGAACACCGGAACGCCCCGGGCGGCGACGGCCGCCGCCGCATGGTCCTGGGTCGAAAATATGTTGCAGGAAGACCAGCGAATTTCCGCGCCCAGCTGGATGAGGGTCTCGATCAGAACGGCGGTCTGAATAGTCATGTGCAGGCAGCCGGCGATGCGTGCGCCGGCCAGTGGCTTCTTGTCCGCATATTCTCGACGCAGTGCCATCAGCCCGGGCATCTCCGTCTCCGCGATGGCAATTTCTTTTCGGCCCCATTCGGCCAGGCCAATATCCGCCACCTTGTAGTCGGGTTCCACGATCTTCGCAGTCTGGGTCATAGATAGCTCCTGTCTGTTTTTCCGGGCGCGACGGTCAGGCCGCGGCGTCGGTCTTGAGGGCAGCCGCCTTGTCGGTCCGCTCCCAGGTAAAGTCGGTTTCCTCGCGGCCGAAATGACCGTAGGCGGCCGTTCTCCTGTAAATCGGCCGAATCAGGTCCAGCATCTCGACGATCCCGAAGGGCGTCAGATCGAAATGCTGCCGCACGAGGCTGCGAAGCTTTTCGTCGGACACCTTGCCGGTGCCGAAAGTCTCCACGTTCACCGAGGTCGGTTCGGCGATGCCGATGGCATACGAAACCTGCACTTCGCAGCGTTCCGCCAGGCCGGCGGCGACGATGTTCTTGGCGACATACCGGGCCGCATAAGCGGCCGAGCGATCCACCTTGGACGGATCCTTGCCGGAGAAGGCGCCGCCCCCGTGGCGTGCCATTCCGCCGTAGGTGTCCACGATGATCTTCCTGCCAGTCACGCCGCAGTCGCCCACGGGTCCGCCGATCACGAAACGACCGGTCGGGTTGATGTGATAACGGGTCCCCTCGTGCAGCCACTCCTTCGGCAATGTGGGCAGGATGATCGTCTCCATGACGGCTTCGCGCAGATCCTCCTGTTGGATGTCGGGCGAATGCTGGGTCGAAAGCACCACCGCATCCACCGCCACCGGCCGCCCGTTCTCGTAGCGCAGGGTCACCTGGCTCTTGGCATCTGGCCGCAGCCAGGGCAGGGTCCCGTTGCGGCGCTCCTCGGCCTGCCGCTGTACCAGTCGATGGGCATACGTGATCGGCGCCGGCATCAGCACGTCCGTCTCATTGCTGGCGTAGCCGAACATCATCCCCTGGTCGCCGGCGCCCTGCATGCGCCGTTCCTCCCGGTTGACGCCCTGGGCGATGTCCCCAGACTGTTTCCCGATGGCGTTGAGTACCGCGCAGGTCAGGTCTTCCAGGTCGACCCAGGCGCTGGTGGTGATCTCCCCCGCGACGACGACCATGCCTGTTTTGACCAGGGTCTCGCAGGCCACCCGGGCGTTCGGATCTTCCCGGAGGATAGCGTCGAGCACTGCGTCGGAAATCTGGTCGGCGATCTTGTCGGGATGGCCTTCTGAGACGGGCATTATACAGACTATAATGTTGCCGTTCAGTTCAGCCCCGAGCGGGGCCAGAACCGTCCTGAGGAGACTGCAATGGCCGCCAAAGAAACCCCGGTGTGCGATTTTGGCGCACCGGCGCCGGACTTTTCCCTGCCCGACCCGTCAGGTCGCGTCTGGACCCTCCAGGAATGCACGGGAGAGCGTGGCACGGTCGTGATGTTTATCTGCAACCACTGCCCTTACGTGAAAGCGGTGATAGACCGGATCGTCCGTGACGCGAGGGAACTGGGCCCCCTCGGGATCCGCTTCGTGGCCATTATGTCAAATGATCCCGTGCAGTACCCGGAGGACGCCCCCGAGCAGATGGCGCGTGTTGCAAAGCAGCATGATTTCCCGTTTCCGTACCTGATCGATGCCAGCCAGGACGTGGCCAGGGCGTACGGGGCCGTCTGCACACCGGATTTCTTCGGGTACAACGCCGAACTCGAACTGCAATACCGCGGCAGGCTCGATGAGAGCGGACGGGCTGCCGCGCCCCCCGGCGTCCGGCGGGAACTGTTTGAGGCCATGAGCCAGGTCGCCCGGACCGGCCGGGGGCCGGAAGTGCAGACCGCCAGCATCGGATGTTCAATCAAGTGGCGCTGAACCACCGGTTACCGGGATCGCGCGCTTGCCGTGCGGGTCGCCATACCGGAAAATTCCCTTCCTTCCTCGCCTTCTCCTGGAGCTCCCATGTCTGATCGAAGAGATCTCGCGAACGCCATTCGCGCCCTGAGTATGGACGCGGTCCAGGCCGCCAATTCAGGTCATCCCGGCATGCCCATGGGCATGGCGGACATTGCCGAAGTCCTTTGGAATGACTTCCTCAGCCACAATCCTGGCAACCCGCGTTGGCCCAACCGGGACCGTTTCGTGGTTTCCAATGGCCACGGTTCCATGCTGCTGTATTCCCTGCTGCATCTCAGCGGGTACGAGCTCTCCATGGACGAGTTGAAAAACTTCCGCCAGCTGGGATACCGCACGGCCGGGCATCCCGAATATGAACCGGAAATGGGCGTGGAAACGACCACGGGACCGCTGGGTCAGGGGCTGACCAATGCGGTCGGCATGGCGCTGGCCGAGCGGGTTCTTGCTGCCCGTTACAACCGCCCCGGTCACGAGATCATCGACCACCATACCTACGTGTTCGTGGGCGACGGATGCCTGATGGAAGGGATTTCTCACGAGGCCTGCTCCCTGGCGGGCACCCTGGGCCTGGGCAAGCTGATTTTCCTTTATGACGACAACGGCATTTCAATCGACGGTGACGTGGACGGCTGGTTCACCGATGACACACCGGGGCGTTTCGAGGCCTACGGCTGGCACGTGGTGCCCAGCGTGGACGGCCATGATGTCGAGGCTGTTAGAGAAGCTATCGAAAAGGCCCGGGCCGAGACGGCGCGTCCGTCCCTCATCTGTTGCAAGACGGTGATCGGCTGGGGTTCACCCAACAAGCAGGGTTCCGAATCCACCCACGGGGCAGCCCTGGGCGAGGACGAGGTTCGGCTGACCCGGGAGAACATCGGCTGGCCCTATCCCCCTTTCGAGATTCCCGATGCCATACGGGCAGGCTGGAACGCCCGGGAGCGCGGCCAGCAGCGGGAGGACGAATGGAATCGCCGTATGGAGGCCTACACCGCCGAATTTCCTGACCTGGGAGAGGAATTGCGGAGACGATTGAGGGGCGATCTCCCCGAGGACTGGCGGGCAAGGGCCGACGCCGCAATCGGCCGGATTGTCGCCAAGGGCGGTGACATGGCGACCCGCAAAGCGTCCCAGGTGGCCCTCGATGCCTTTGGTTCCGATTTGCCGGAGCTGATCGGCGGTTCGGCGGACCTGACCGGCTCCAACAACACATTCTGGTCCGGATCGAAGACCATCGGTCGGGACGACGCGAACGGCAATTACCTCCATTTCGGCGTGCGTGAATTCGGCATGACCGCGATCCTGAACGGCCTGTCCCTGCACGGCGGGTTCAAGCCGTACGGTGGAACGTTCCTGGTGTTTTCCGATTACGCCCGCAATGCCGTCAGGATGGCGGCACTCATGCATCAGCCGGTGATTCTCGTGTACACCCATGACTCAATCGGGCTGGGCGAGGACGGCCCCACCCACCAACCTGTGGAGCACCTTTCCAGCCTACGTATTATTCCCAATATGCATGTCTGGAGACCCTGCGATAGCGTGGAGTCGGCGGTTGCCTGGCGGCTCGCGATCGAGAGCAAGGAGACGCCGCACAGCTTGGTATTCTCTCGCCAGACGCTCCCGTTCCAGCCACGCGACGCGGGCCAGATCGCCGATATTGCCCGTGGCGGATATGTTCTGCTGGACTGCGAGGGAGACCCTGAGGCCATCCTGATCGCCACCGGTTCGGAGGTGGGGCTGGCCGTGGCCGCGGCGGAGGCCCTGGAGAACGACGGCACGCGCACCCGGGTCGTGTCGATGCCCTGTACGTCGCTCTTCGAGCAGCAGGACCCGGCCTATCGGAACGCCGTGCTGCCACCGTCGGTGAAGCGAAGGGTGGTGATCGAAGCCGGCGTCCCGGATTTCTGGTACCGCTATGCCGGTGACGGCGGGGCGGTTATCGGGATGAACAGTTTCGGCGCCTCGGCTCCGGCGGAGGCATTGTTCGAACACTTCGGTTTCAGCGTCGAGAACGTCAAAAAGACGGTCAATGAACTCGGCTAGACTTCGGAAAGAATCGCTCGCGGCGATGCCCAGGGGGCTTTCCCGCCGCTAACAAGAGAAAAGGGAGACCAAGAAATGGCAGTCAAGGTTGGCATCAACGGTTACGGTCGCATCGGGCGCTGCATCGTGCGGGCGCTTCACGAGCAGGGCAGGACGGGCGAGATCGACATCGTGGCGATCAACGACCTGGGTGATGCCGAGACCAACGCGTATCTGACCCGGTACGACTCCGTGCACGGCAAGTTCCCGGGCACCGTGGAGATCGACGGTGATTCTATCGTGGTCAACGGCGACCGGATGAAGGTCCTGGCCGAGCGGAATCCCGCCGCCCTGCCGTGGAAGGAACTGGGCGTGGACGTGGTGCTCGAATGTACGGGACTGTTTCGCACCAAGGAAAAGGCCTCTGCGCACCTGGACGCCGGCGCCAGCAAGGTGATCATTTCGGCCCCCGGCGGCAAGGATGTTGACGCCACCATCGTCTACGGGGTCAACCATGACGTGCTGGATGCCGATTGTACGGTGATCTCCAACGCGTCATGCACGACCAACTGCCTGGCGCCGCTGGTCAAGCCCCTGAACGACACCATCGGTGTGGTCAGTGGCCTGATGACCACGATCCATTCCTATACCAACGATCAGAAGCTGCTGGACGTCTATCACAGTGACCTGCGGCGGGCGCGTGCGACCGCGCTGTCCATGATTCCTACCAAGACCGGTGCGGCGGCCGCTGTTGGCCTGGTGTTGCCGGAGCTTCAGGGCAGGCTGGACGGCTTCGCCATTCGTGTGCCCACCCCCAATGTGTCCATGGTCGATCTGACGTTCCATGCGGCTCGCGAAACTGACAAGGAAGAGATTGACCGGGTTCTAAGGGACGCCTCGCAGGGATTCCTGAAGGGTATCCTCGGATTCAACGATGAGCCCCTGGTTTCCATCGACTTCAACCACGACCCCCGGTCGTCGATCTACGAATCCCATCTGACCCGGGTCGCCGAGGGGACGCTGGTCAAGGTCTGCTCCTGGTATGACAACGAATGGGGGTTCTCCAACCGCATGCTGGATACGACCCTGGCGCTGATGGCGGCGTCCTGAGGTCGGCACGCAGCGAAGGAGGCCGTGGTGAAAATCCTGCGTATGGACAACCTGGACCTGAAGGGCAAGCGGGTGCTCATCCGTGAGGATCTGAATGTGCCCGTCAAGCAGGGAAAGGTGGAGAGCGATGCTCGCATTCGCGCGAGCGCGCCGACGATCGCGGCGGCACTCCGGCAGGGCGCCGCCGTCATGGTCATGTCCCATCTGGGCCGTCCCACGGAAGGCCAGTTCAGCGAGGAATTCTCCCTGGCCCCGGTGGCCGAGCATCTCGGCGGACTGCTCGGCCGGGAGGTCCGGCTGGCACGGGACTGGATCGACGGGATCGATGTGTCGCCCGGCGAGGTGGTGATGTGCGAGAACGTCCGCTTCAACATCGGTGAGAAGCAGGACGACGAGTCCCTGTCTCGCAAGATGGCGGCGTTGTGCGACATCTATGTCATGGACGCCTTCGGTACGGCCCACAGGGCCCAGGCCAGCACCCATGGTGTCGGGCGATTCGCCCCCGTCGCCTGCGCGGGGCCGCTGCTGGTCGCAGAACTCGAGGCGCTGTCCCGGGCCCTGGAGGCGCCTGCCCGCCCCCTGGTCGCCATTGTCGGCGGATCGAAGGTGTCGACGAAGCTGTCCGTGCTGGATGCGCTGACCGACAAGGTCGACCAGCTTATCGTCGGCGGCGGGATCGCCAACAATTTCCTTGCTGCCCAGGGTCATCCAGTGGGTAAGTCTCTCTACGAGCCGGACCTGGTGACCGAGGCCCAGGCATTGATGGAGAAGGCACGGGCACGTGGCGCTGAAATCCCCGTGCCGACGGACGTGCGTGTGGCCACCGAGTTCTCCGAGTCTGCCGCTGCCACCGTCAAGGATGCCGGGGACGTGGGGCCGGAGGACATGATTCTGGACGTGGGGCCGGCCACCGAGGCCCGCTACGGTGAATTGCTCAGGTCAGCCGGCACGATTGTCTGGAATGGTCCGGTGGGTGTCTTCGAGTTTGACGCCTTCGCCGGCGGCACGCGCGCCCTGGCGGAAGCCGTGGCGGACAGCAAGGCATTTTCCATTGCCGGTGGCGGGGACACGCTGGCGGCGCTGGACAAATTCGGGATCGCGGATCGGGTGTCGTACATCTCGACCGGTGGAGGGGCATTCCTGGAGTTTCTGGAGGGCAAGACACTGCCGGCGGTCGAAATGCTGGAGGCCCGGTCGGCGGGTTGAACCCGTCTGCCCCGCACTTTTCCTTGGCCGGTCCACTCTCAAAACGTACCAAGATCGTCGCGACCCTCGGTCCGGCGACCGACGATCCCCGCGTCGTCGAGGCCATGTTCAGAGCCGGTGTCGACGTGGTGCGGGTGAATTTCTCCCATGGCAGTCCGGAGGATCACCAAAAGCGCGTCAAGCTGATTCGCGACGTTTCTACCCGCATCGGCAAGGATGTGGCCGTACTCGGCGACCTGCAGGGCCCCAAGATTCGTGTCGATCGATTCCGCGACGGCGCCGTGGAGCTGGTCGAAGGTCAGCCATTCACCCTGGATGTATCCCTGGGGGAGGATGAAGGGGACGAAACGGCCGTGGGCGTGACCTACAAGTCCCTGCCCGATGATGTCTCGGTGGGCG